>Ga0180438_10001140_pt1 | contig 47943 bp, 75 predicted proteins | sample SS_ome_12_FD_132455 | JGI IMG/M metagenome (GOLD analysis project Ga0180438, IMG submission 132455) | Hypersaline lake sediment archaeal communities from the Salton Sea, California, USA - SS_3_D_2 metaG | ecosystem: Environmental > Aquatic > Non-marine Saline and Alkaline > Hypersaline >...
CTCTTCTGGATGGACCAGTTCTACTTCTACGGCTCCGTTAGATTGCCCTCCCCCACATTCTACACGTATTGGTCGAGACGGCCCCAGTGGAAGATATGTGTATAGAGTAACATCCACTAGAGAAGTAAAAGCCGCCGAAAAGGGATTGTGGGTCGGCGGTATTACTGGTTTTTTGTGTTCTTTAGGTTGTTTTTTTCTTTTTTGCACAGATGGTTCTCCTGGCCAAGAGGCAATAGGGGAAATTTTTGATGATTTGGATGATCTTTGGCGTCGTAACTATCGTGAACGATCATGTTCGGGTAATGTATGGCGGAAATAATCCCATCCAGGGGAATCGAAACACGGCAACTGACGGTTGTCTAAAAGGCAGAAGAAATCAAGTTAGTGAAACCTCATAATGGGGATCAAACAAATGGTAGCTACAAAGAGCGCCAAAAAGAAAAAGAAACCAGCTAAGAAGTCGGCGAAGTCGAAGAAGGCTTACAAGCCCCCCAAGATGGAGGATCAAATCCTCCTCTACCAAAAAGCAATGTTCCTGTTGCTGAACCATGGGCTTCCCGGCAACAAGAGGAAGATGGACAACCGGCAGTTGGACATCAAAGTCAAGGAGGGTCAGGGAAGTACCGAACCCATCACCCCCGAAGGCGACGAAAGTCACCTCATCCCAGAGGATGTCATCGCAGCCCTCGTCGACGAAGCCGTTGAGAACGGCAATGGGAACGGCAACGAGCGGGACGACCCCAAGAAGCTCCGAGACGATAGTGTCGAGGTCCAGAAGGTGCTACTCAAGAGCCCGGAGTTGGAAGCCATCAGGAGCTTCGACGGGAAGACCCGTAATCTCGTCAAAGCCTTCACTCTGAGGAGTCCGCTGAACTGTCACGGCATCTACCTCATTCCCCACGGTACGATCACAATGGCAGCAGAGTTCCTCGAAGGTCGTAAAGAGGAACGTGAGGAACTGATCGAAGCCTTCATGGCAGTTTACGACGCCCAGATCGACGAGGCCGAGGGCCGCTTGGGTGACGCATTCGACCGCAGCCAGTACCCATCGCACATGGGTATGCGGGCCAAGTTCCGCATGACTTACAAGTTGCGTGATATCGGCCTCTCCAAGAGTCTGGAGACCATCGACGAGGTTATCGCCGCCCAGCAACAGCAGGAAGCCGCCAATGACCTCCAAGAGCTTCACTCCGACCTCGCCAACATGCTGCGGGGCGAGTTCATGGAAGTCCTCGGTCGAGTCCTGAAGGCTCTGGAGCCGCCGAAGGAAGGCCAGAAGAAGCCTGCCTTTACCAAGTCCGCAGCCAAGGCATTCACGATGTTCTTTGAACTGTTTGACTCGAAGAACATCTGCGACGATAAGGATGCTGCTGCCATCGTCCAGAAGGCAAAGAAGATCGTCGAACTCAAACCCGGTAAGATTATGGATTCGGAAGTGTTCCGGACGGCGTGCCGTGGCGATGAAGACTTCGCCGCCGACGTGCGGGACAGCCTGAAGAAGGTTCAGACCGAGTTCCTCCAGAACATCGAGATCGACGAATCCCGATTAGCTGACCTTAGCTAAGCGTTTCCCACCACCACCATCCGCCGAGGGCGGATGGTGGTGGTTTCACTTGTTTTTGCACCATGTATCAGGAGTGTTACCATGGCGAAATCGACGCAAGGCCCTAGCAAATCATCGGTCCTACGGACACTGATGAAGCAATTTCCTAAGGCCACGCCCGCCGACCTCTGCGCAAAGGCCGAGAAGAAACTCGGGCTAGAGGAAGGCGAAGTCAATCCGCAGTTGCTCTACAACTTGCGGAGCGGCAAGAAGAACCCCAAGAAGAAGACCCCGAAGAAGAAGACCACCAAGAAGAAGACCCCGAAGAAGAAGACGGCCAAAAAGAAGGCCACGAAGAAGAAGACCACCAAGAAGACCACGAAGAAGGCCAAGCGCAAGACCACGAAGAAGGCCAAGCGCAAGACCGTCAAGGGCAAACGTGGTGGTCGTCGCTCGAAGGTGCCGGGTGAGTTCGGCATCTTGATGAGCGCCAAGAACTTCATCGGCGAAGGCGACGTGAACACGGCTATGGACAGCCTGAGCGCCGCCTCGAACTTCATCGAGGAAGCGGGGGGTATCGACGCCGCCCAAGCTGCTATCAGCACGGTCGGCAAGCTTCAGAAGTAAGGCAACTGACGGTTGTCTAAAGGTTAGAAAGGCAACATCTAGCAAAGGGCTGACCAATGTCACATATGGCGATCATCGACATCACGATCCAAGAAGACCAGCTTGACGCTTTGGAACTAGCGTGCCAAATGCGTGGGATTCAGCTTAACCGTGGCCAGAGCGACTGGCGATGGTTCGGGTCGTGGATGGATGATTACCATCGGCAGGAGGCGGCGTACAAACACGGGATCAAGCCCGAAGAGTACGGCAAGTGCGCCGACCATGTGATTACCGTCCCAGGCAACGACACTGTCTACGAGATTGGTGTGGTTCGACGCCGGGACGGTCAGCCCGGCTGGATGTTGGTTTATGATTTCTTCAACAACGGGAACGGCATGGGTGAGTTCGTTGGGAACGAGGCATGCAACCTGTTGAGGGAAGCATTCACCGAAGCGGTAAGCCGACCGGTCATGGCGCAGAAGTTCAACTTCCAGAAGGGAGTGAATGCGAAGACCGGGCGGACCCAGCTACGGTTTACGCCGAAACAACAAAGTGTCAAGGCACAGAGCTACAAATAGGTGGTATAATGGCCAAAGAGATTATCATCGATTTCGACGAGAACGGTAACCCGATGATTACTGCCAAGGGTTACGAAGGGCCGATTTGCGAACAGGAAACCGCCGAATTGGAGAAAGCTCTGGGTACCGTCACCGCCCGCAAACTTACCAAAGAACACAATATCAAGGTACAACAGGCACAGACCCATGCCCGAAAGCAACAACAAAATGGATGACGTGATCGTCATTGAGTTCGACGACGATGGAAACATCATCTGTCTGGATGATGCCGATATCGCTGACGTGCTCGAAATGCTCGGCATCAAGCAGACCCGTCGAGCCAGCCATGTTGTGCCGTGCGAACCTCTTCTGAAATGCCTGTTCCGCTTCATCCGACAACGTGTCGACGACAAGAGTTTGCTCGCTGAGTTCACTCGACTGTGGCCGTGCGCATGGGAAGCTGACATGGCACCGAGTGGTGGCCCGGTTCTCGGCCCCTTTCCCAGTCGTCGACAGGCGCTGAAGAAGGAACGTCGTTGGCTGATCGATAACGTCTTTCATTTGCAGGAATAGTCATGACGACTCTACAACTCAAAGCATTGTCTTTAGTGGGCAACACCACCTTGCTGATGGACGAGGATTGGCGAAAGCAAGTGATGCCCCAAGTACGTCGTGCGTTGCTTGAAAATAAGTGGGTCGCCCGTGATCCCATGAATTTTGGTGTGCGACTAACGAATGAAGGTGTCAAGGCTACGCTCGAACACCTGGAAGGGCATGTCTTTCATACCGAGGTGGTTCAACTCAGTAAGGGCGCACCTAATCCGTTTGGGGCTTTCACGATGGACTCGGTTTCCCTGGAGTTGACCGAAGAACAGGTCAAGGATCGTCCGCACGTCAGGGGAAAGAGGGTGTTCGGTAAAATCATCCTCGACCCAAATGACGAGTTCAGGGTGACCCATACGTTGTCGGCCTGTATGCCTATTTTGTGTATTTTGGAGGTGCATCATGTTTAGTACCCACCGTGCCCAGTTGGCGTTTATCATCACCATCACGATGACCGTCCTGGCAGGCATTTTTCTTCTCCACACGCCGCCGCAGATGACCGACACCATCAACGGAACGGTCAGCGAAGTCCAATGGCATTCCGATGGCCGATTGACGCTTACCATTCAGCAGGATGATATGCTGGCGATCTACGAGTGGGCGAAGTCCGTAATGTATGCCGTGATATTCTTGATGATCTCCATCTTGAGCCTCATCGGTACCTACAGCATTGCGATCCTCGATAAGTTGCCAAAGAAGTCGTATGAGGAACAAGAAAAATGAGTCCCATTGCAATCGTCATCATCGCCGTTTTCTTTGTGCTCCTGATTATCAACTTCATCGGGGTGACTTTCGATAAGGTGGGCGACAAGGACGTGGTTGTCACTAGTGGCTCGCATAAGGGTCGAGAAGGCCGTGTGGTAAGTTCCCCGTGGATTTGGAATGGGTGGCACTGGTGGCGAGCTACATTGAACATGCCGATGAGCGATGCCGAGAAGCAGGTGGAGATCGCAGAGAAACTAGCCAGCGGTTGTGGATGGAAGATGCCTGAAGAAGCATCGCACTCTGGTGAAGACGTAGTCGCCAGTGTTGAGCATGCTCGTACTTGGCATACCATTCCACGTTGGCGATTCAAGATTGCGACACCGAAAGAACTCCAACGACCCGAAAAAAAGGAACCCGAAGATGCCTACACATGAACAGATATTGTTCCGTCTCCGAAAGAACGTGAGCCAAGTCCCCTTGCGACATGTTCGGGATGCTTACGAGTTCAACGACGAAGTTGAATTGGTGCTCCTGGTGGACCCTGAGTATGATCTTGCCGAGGTGGCAGCGGAGCTATTCACCACGGACCAAGACACTAGAACACGGTTGTTCAAGGAAATGCTCGGTGTGAAGTTCAAGAGCGTTGTCTCTCAGCCCATCGAACTGTCGCCTGACAGGTGGGACGACCACATAGGGTTCTTTGACATCGACAAGACGAAGAAGTTCAACGCATTGTTTCTGCCACCAACATGCATCATTCAGATGACACAATGATCTACGTTATCACAAAAACAGACGCAGAGGGCCTCCCCGTACCGCAAACATCGGAAGGGTTCTTTACGGAGAAGCAAAAGTCGTTCATGGAAGAGCAGATAGTAGCACACAACGCCGACGTGCGGCGGCAGCACCGCCTTGGGGGCGGTCCCCATTTCGACTTCACGGAACTGAAGCCGCAAGAGGAGCTTTATTCCGACGACCCAGATACACTGGCGAGGCTTTAGGAGATTGTGATGGCAAATTTCGTTCACGTCCATCCCCACGGTCCCCGGCAAATGGATGGTAAGACCGCCGCCGAGTTAGAGTATGCCCAGCGGGTTTTGGAAGCCGCTTTGGAAGGGAAGCTCATGTCGCTTGGAGTTGATCTGTCGATGGCTCTCCTTACCAGGATGGTCAACAAATCTTTAACAGAGGAACAACACGGCCTCATCGAAAGGCATAGCCAGTTCAGGGAGTGAAGATGTCGAAAAAACTCAACTACATACCGTTGGAAGAATGCCGGGACCGGCAGCTTTACTACATCCGCTCCAGAAATCTATCCTTTGGCGTTTTCGTCAAAGAACAGAAGGGCTTCGTTGGTATCCGCACGAAGTTCGGACACAGATATCTGTTTACCGAATACCACTGGGATACCGGTGCGCCGTTTGGGACCGTTCACCCCAAGCAGCTTCTCGAAGAGTGCCCGATAGAGGATTTGGCGGAAGGGCACGTTGAGGGCGAGGACCAAGCTGATCCCCGTCGCAGGTGTTTCAAGACCAATCAGCAACTCTTCGAGTGGTTGGAAGTTAAAGAAGAAGAGTACGCCCACCTGTTAGAAGAGGGCAGAGGTCCCCGCCCGTCTGAATCGTGACGAGAAAGGAACGTCACGATCATATCTAAAGCATGAAATTCATGCAATGGCTAGAAGCGGTTGATACCGTGCAGATAGTTGGCCTTGATCCGGAAGGGGATTGGGAGATCGGTGAAAAGGTCGACGAGATATTCAGTCTATCGAATGTGCGACCCGATAGTACAAAGAATATCATCTCTGCCGCCATGGTCGGTGACGAAGTCGTCGGTGGTGTCTATGCTGGCTGGACCCAGGATTACGAAGCTTCTGAGGAACAGAATGACCTCGTCATGGTCTTCTCTTTCGACGTAGCTGTTCATCCGGACTATCGAGGTTCCCAGATGATTGGCATTAAGTTGATCGAGGATACGATCCGGTACTACCAGAACTGGATTGCCGATTACGATTGGACCGCATATATCAAGGCAGATGTCATCAATCCACGACTTGTTAACATTCTGCAACGTCGCTTCGGCTTTGAGACCAAAGAGCGAATCGGTGATCATGTGTATATGGTGAGGCAATAATGTTTCGTCTGTGGTTAGAAAACGCAGAAACAGGACTAGATCGAGTTTGGTTGGACCATCCCGTATTCGGGAAAGAAACGGTCGGCGAGTTCTTGGATCGGCATAACATCCCTGTTGTCGACGGAAAGATCACCTTGTATCACGGAAGGCCCAAAGAAGGTGACTACACACAACTGAGGGCAGGCAGCTATCTAACCGAAGACCCAGCCGCTGCCCGCCACTTCGCTGCTAGAGATCGAGGTCTTCAACCTGACGAGGTCGAAGTTCTGACGTTGTCGCTCACACCCGACCAGATACAGCCGGGGATGCATATCACGCTTCGAGTTGCCTACGGTTTGAAGTAACCTTGACCTTCAAGCTCTTTACATGGATACTGGGTATCCATAGCTTTCGTGTTTTCCAGTAACTTGTACAGAGGAGATTTACGATGAGCGATGAACAGAAAGCCGCCCCAGCACCACCACCCGTAGCGGCTGACCCTGCCGGAAAGGTGAGCAGCCCAGCAGTACCGGGTGGAAATCCTCGTGACGCCGATCTGAAAGATTGCGGCGGCATCCCTGAAGATGCACGGGGAGCCAATCCTGGCAGCATGGTCACAGGTGGCTAGCTTTAGGAGCTAAAAACCACCTACCGTAACTCAGTTACGGCAAGGTGGTTTTCGCATGCGCATGAATGAAGAGTTGAAGAATGACGAGAAGCTGTATAACATCATTTTCGACCGCATAGAACATTTACTGCGTAATGGTGCAGCGGTAGATGCCTACTGGGGTATTGATGTCAACGGCGATCATGTAGCTAATCCCTACGATCCCGATCTTCAGTTGTATTCATTGCATGGCGCAGCTACCGTAGCGTCGATTGAGACGCTCTACATGCTTCGTTTTCTGGCGTGTGGTATGTTGGATAAGGAGATCATAAAGTCGACCCACATGAATCAGAAGATGGTCGACGAATACGTCAAATGTATCATTCGTGTCCTTGGTGTGAAAGATCGTGCCCAAGCATCTCTGTGGGCTGGTAGACAGAGTTATGTTCAACAGAAGGACTTTTGGACACATCGATGCACAAGCATGGCTGAACGGTTTTATCTCGAAAAATACGAGTAGGCAATGTCCAACGAAGCTTTCCTTGATGGTGTGAAGCACGAGTTGCTCTGTGAAGAGCAATGTGTGGATATCGGTAAGGATATATTGATTGTAGTCAGGAATCAGTTGGATCACTTGCAAGCGTGTCTCGACTCAATCTACAGGACAACTGCTTGTTTTCATCTTTATATCTGGGACAACGATTCGGACGAAGATGTAAAGCAATACTTAAGGGAGCAAGCTCAGAAGTGGGAGGTTGACGTTTACTTCCACGATTGTAACGACGGTTTTATCAAGCCAAACAACCGGTTATTGGAGATGGGAAGTTCTCCGTATGTGATCCTGTTGAACAGTGATACCATCGTCTACTCGGGATGGGATAGGGCGATGATCGGATACCTTCAGCAGCATCGGGACGTGAAGGAGGTTGGTTACCTGGGCGGGCGGGCGGACGAGAGTGGCCGTTGCGCTGCGCCGGTGATCGGTGGCGGTGCCGACTACGTGATGGGCTGGTGCGCCTGCATGCCACGGGCCTTGTTTGAGAATCACATGCTATTTGATGAGGAGAACCTGAAGTTTGCATACGGTGAAGATAGCGATCTCTCATTTCGTATACGTGAGGCAGGCTACAATATCCATGCTCTCCATGTCCAGCATGTTGAACACGTTGGTAACGCTACTGTGCGTGAGGTATGGACTGAGCGGGACCTAAGTGAAACATATCTTGCCAACTTGGAATATCTTCGGGGTAGATGGGGAGAGCTTTTGTGCTATACTACTGGTAAGGAGAATAGCCATGTCTAAAGACCAACCAATCGAAACGGCAATTTGGGGAAAGAATGCACCCGCTCATGGGGAAACGCCCGCCATTGCCCTGATCAACCCGAAATGTGCCGACAATGTCGCCAAAGCAATAAGACTGGCGTCTTGCTTTGGTCTGAAACAAGTCTGGTGGACCGGCCATCGTGTGGAGTTAGACCTTGCTGGGAAGAGGCGGTTGCCCAGAGAGGAAAGGATGAAGGGTTACAAGGACGTATCCATGATCCAATGTGATTATTTCTTTGACGAGTTTGAGGACGCAACTCCTGTAGCCATCGAAGTGCGAGAGGAGAGCGAGAACCTCTTCGAGTTTGAACATCCCAAGAACCCGATTTACGTCTTCGGACCAGAGGACGGCAGTATTCCAAAGGTTCACTCGGGGCATTGTCATCGCTTCGTAGAAATTCCGGTGCGACACTGCCTTAACCTTGCAACAGCAGTAGCAGTTGTGCTTTGGGATCGAGAGTACAAAAGGTACCTGAATGATGAAATTGGCGAGATCATAACTCCCGGTGAGTTTGAAGACCGAGGAATGATTGAGTCTTTGTTAGGAGCAGACTGATATGGCAAAAGAATCAAAAGAAGTATCAAAGCAAAAAGACCTTTGTGTCTTGTGTATGGGACCAGAGTCGGAGGTTGGCCCTTTGGCGAGGCGAAAGGACGGGCATGGTGTATGCTACATGTGCGCCAAGATCGCTACGGACGTGTTCGCCAAGGACCCGATATCCCGTCGTGCAGCGGAAAAACTTTGGGAAGCAATGTCGGAGAAGGGTATACGCCGGGAAGAAATTCCCATACCGAAAGATATCTTCGCCCACCTATCGCAACATGTTATTGGCCAGGATCACGCCAAAGAAGTCCTTGCGATTGCTTGTTGTGAACACTTGAAAAGCATCTACGCCCGCAAGTATCACCATCCGTTTCCCATGAAGAAGAAAAATGTTCTGATGATCGGTGGAACCGGTGTTGGTAAGACGGAACTGGCCCGGTCATTGGCCGATTACCTTCAAGTCCCCTTTGCGATTGGAGATGCAACAACGCTCACGGATGCCGGTTATGTCGGCGAAGATGTCGAAAACTTGCTGTTGAAACTCATCCATGCCGCCGACTTTGATATGGCTGCGGCGCAGACTGGCATCATCTACATCGACGAGATCGACAAGCTTGGCAAGCGAACTCAGAACGTATCAACTACCAGGGATGTCGGGGGCGAGGGCGTTCAGCAGTGCTTACTGAAACTTATGGAAGGAACAATGGCGAATGTTCCTTCGCACGCCGGTCGCAAGCACCCAGAGGCGCAGTATATTCCAATGGATACCACGAATGTTCTTTTCATTTGCGGGGGTACCTTTGACGGCGGCGGCGGCTCCGGTCGCTTGGAAGAGATCATCCGAAGACGTTTGGGTGGCCGCAGCATTGGATTTCATCAGTCGCAGGGATTCAAAGAGGTCGAACTAGAGCGTGATGAACTGCGAAGTCTTGTCACACCCGATGACTTGATGGAGTTTGGTATGATCCCCGAGTTCGTCGGAAGGGTCCCCATCGTCGCACCCCTTCACTCTTTGTCTGTGGAACACTTGGTTCGCATCCTTACCGAACCAGTTCACTCTCTTGTCAAACAAACGTGCCACAGTTTTCGTATCAGTGAGGTGGGCCTGGAGTTTGAGGACGAAGCCCTTTGGGCGCTCGCCGAACAGGCCCACGAACTCCATACCGGAGCGAGAGGTCTCGATTCCGTCGTAGCCAAATTGATGCACAAGCCCCATTTCGAGATCGATCAATACAAGGGAAAGGTAATCAAAATCACTAAGGCTATCGTCGCTGGTGAGGAGGAGATTACCCCCGAGGAAAACAAGCAAGCGGCCTAAATAGCGGACTGCGCTGTATCCTACCACCACCTGCCGCTAGGCGGCAGGTGGTGTTTTTTTTTATGGCCGAAAAGTGATATTCCCCTTTACCAGCAGATGTGTTTTAATCGGTCTCTGAGGAGGATACCATGGGTCTCATAGGAATGTTATCTTTTTTCACAAGGAAAGGCGCAGGTCGGATGGTAATCAATGTTCCTAATATCGCTAATGTGCCGATGAAAATACCCAAGCATAACAACGGCCCTTATGGACTGGATAATTACTTCCGTTCCGATGAGGAGGCGAAAGAGAACGTCTATTCATGTCGGGAGGACTTTCATGCCGTATGGGGTCGTGAGTCGGACAACTCGAAGGGTTTCTACTTTGGCATCGAGAGGCCGTATTCGCTTTCTGCCATCATCGACTGGGTGGAGAACGTATTGAATGTACGCCCCGAACATCGGGCGAAGCTTTACTTGTGTCAGCAATCTTGTGATGAGCTTATCCGACCCCAACCCGGTGAGAAGCACGTAGTGTTCGTTGAGTTGGGAGACTTCTGGAAAGCCGAGAATGTCAGGCGATATTTCATAACGGTGCTTTGTCGAGTGGCTCGTTTGAAATGGATGTATCCTCTCGATGTTCTGTTAGACATTTCGTACTGTTCGGATACACGACGAGCAACCGCCAGATTCCTTAATGGTTGTACGATTCTGTCAGGGGCGAATCGTTTTTCAAACTCGAACTGGGTCCAGTTGTTATCTTCTACAAATGAGGCTGACAGGTTATGCAGGCCATCTACAAAAGGCGAATTGCTATTCTTCAACGACGCCGACCCAGTTCCTAATCTTGATCCGGAAGATAGATGGCGAATTATAGATTGGGTGCGTGAAAGAGAGGGTCGTGGAGCACAACCATTCAACTTTTGAGGTGAGTCTAATGACAGAATCCAAAGCATATTGGGAGTTCCCAGAGTCTTTGAAACAAGAGATTCTGCATCTTGAATTAGGTGCTATGCGTGATGGGCCCTCATATCATGTATGGCGAGGCATTCAGCTTGCTTTGAAACATCTTGGTATTCCGCTGCCGGATGAAATGTATGGTACGGTTGAGCCAAACAATATCATCAACGCAGGCGATGTCAAGCAGGTGATCATTGTTAGAAAAGATTTGAACATGGTACTTGGGAAGGAGAGTGCGCAAGTAGCTCATGCTTCAGGAGCTTTCGTCTTCAGTCAGCTTCGAGGACAAAAGGGTCCGAATTTTAGGGTAAAACTAACCCTCGCCGAACAAGAGTGGATCAAGCACTCCTATTCCAAGATCGTTGTTGTTGTCGACTCAGAGGATGAGTTAAAGGAGGTCGAAGAACAAGCTCGTAAGAAGGGGCTGAGAGTGCATTGCATTATTGATTCGGGACGCACCCAGTTTCATAATAAGCCGACATTTACGTGCTTAAGTGTTGGTCCCGACTACTCGGTGAACATCGATCCGGTGACAGGTGGGCTACGGTTGCGGTAGTGGCGTTGCTCCATATTGCTTTTAGTGATAAAGTGACAGGGGTCAGCCATTATCACGAAAGGAGAACCCATGCTTGTTTTCGTTTACGGGACTTTGAAGAAGGGCTTTATCAACGAACCGTTCCTCGCCGATCAGAAGTTTCTCGGAAGGGCGGTTCTATTTGAACCCAAGTATCGGTTGTATGAAGTGACTGGTAACTACAAGTTCCCGGCGCTTGTGGAAGTTGAGCATGGTGGTTATCCCGTTTACGGCGAGGTCTACGACGTAAGCGACGTGTGTTTGGGTTACCTTGACCGCTTAGAGGGTGTGGAGCTTGGCTTATATAAACGAACTTTGTCTCAAGTTCGTTTGGAAGATGGCCGATTACTAGAAGGGGTGACCATTTACACCTACTGCCGAAAGCTAATAGGTGCCGATCATATCGGTCAGGTTTGGCCGATTGACCACCTGTCGCTTTGGCAACTTGTTGGAAAGAAGATTGTTTGCCAGGAGGCAACGATTGAAAAGCCCGCTGTTAGGTTGTGGGATATCAAACAGGAGAAGTGGGCAACGAAACCATTCGGGAGTCCCGAGGAGCTAAGAGATTACTGTCTTCGTTCTCCTGGGAAGTATGGGGGAACGCCTTTTTCGCCCCAATGGTTTGAACCTCGTCCTACGAAAATGGAAGTTGATGTCGAACAGTATTCCATCAAGGAAGACGAAGAGAACGGGCAGCAATCACCTTTCCACCATGACGACAAGGAGTTGTGTGAATGGGCATCGGAACACCTAACTTTCTTTGACGGAACAAAGGGCGATCCGGCAGAGTGGGCGAAAGCCCTATCGAACCTTGCATCAAAACTCGAAGGGATACCATGAGTTTGGAGTTGTTGAAAGAACGAGTCGAACACTGTACTCGGTGTGAGGACTTGGTGAAGAACCGCACGCAAACAGTGTTTGCTGACGGTAACCCAGAAGCTCGCATTGTCTTCGTCGGCGAAGCGCCTGGCGCAGACGAAGACAAGGAGGGCATTCCGTTTGTTGGCAAGGCTGGGAAGATGTTTGACAACATCCTAAAGGCGTGTGGCTTTGTAAGAAATCTGGATGTTTACATTATAAACGTCCTTAAATGTTTGGATGGTTCGTCAAGGGTGTTGACTGAAGATGGTTGGCGAAGAATAAATTGGATATATCGGCACAAGTATCGTGGTAGAGTGGCATGTTGGGATACGCAAGGTAAAATAGTTTATTCTCCTATTACGGCTCATTATCGTAGTCTCCTCGGTGGTCGCTCGTTATATCGGGTTAGCCTTTTACATTCTCGTAGATGCTCGAAAGGTCCAGTAGGTGCAACTTTAACAGATGATCATAAGGTACTTACACAATATGGATTTTGCCGAGTTGGAGACCTAAAAGATTTTCATTTGATTCATTCCGGAACATTCCAACCTTCACATCAGGTGAGAGAGGCTATATTGGGTACTCTGTTAGGGGATGCCTCTATGAATAAAAAGTCTAACTGTTTCCAATGCGGTCACAGTGAGCATCAACGTGAGTACCTAAAACACAAAGCTGCATTATTGGGTGTTAACGAGAGGGTACTAAGGTCGTATTCATCCAATAACTCGGTGCAATTTCATTTGAAAACTTCTCCCTATTGGCGAAGAATGTGCCGTAAGTTTTATCCCGAACATAACTCGAAGAAAGTTGTACCGGTTGATTTACTTTCTGATTTTTCTATTATTTCTCTTGCCTACCTTTATATGGATGATGGTGGGATTAACAAAAAGGGTTTGTGTGAGATAGCGACTTGCAATTTTCAACTTTCGGAAGTAGACTCGTTAATCTTAGCTATTGGTAAGTTGGGTATAAAGGCATACCGTCGCAAGCGAAGTAAGTATCCGAGGATACATTTTGATAAAAGAAATTCAGAACGGTTGTGCCAAGCCATCGCTCCGTATATCATTCCAACCATGGCATTCAAAATAAAGCGCTATGTTAAATCGTGGGGATATGACTTGGTAACAAAAGGTGTTGATGAGCCATTTTTCGATCACTTTCGTCTACTTAAAGTTGAAAAACAACCCAAGTGGACATATTGTATCGATGTAGATCGTTATCATAATTTTGTCACCCGTACTGGCATTGTTCACAACTGTCGCCCCCCTGGCAATCGCAACCCGAAACCCGAAGAAGCAGCAAACTGTGATGAGTACCTAGTCGCACAGATTGAGTTCGTTAAGCCAGATTTTATCGTTTGCCTGGGTGCCGTCGCATCACAACATCTACTGGCTGTTATGTCCCCGATCTCGGAGCTACGTGGTAAGTGGCATAAATATCGTGGGACACCGGTTCTTTGTACCTATCATCCTTCCTACCTATTACGAAGTGGTAACCAGAAACATGGTATCGAAGTGAAGCGCCAAGTTTGGAAAGACATGAAAATGCTCTTGGCGGAACTTCAAAAGCAAAAGGAGAAGAAGCAATGAACATTCTCAAAGGTCTCTTGAAATCTCGTTTGATGTGGATTGCAACTTGTGTGCTCGTCGCTATCGGCATCGGAACCACAGTGAACCACTACAGCGGCGATCAGACGCCGCAGCAAGCCGTTGTTGACGAAGGGTCCACCCAGGAAGTTGTTCAGACGACGACGGATGCGCCTGCGGCAAGCGCAACGGAGTCGGAGGGTCCCGTCTATACCGTTGAGAAGGACGAGTCCAATACGAAGCTTGCTGCTGGCCACCTATCAAATGGGGTCCGTGTGGGAACGTGGGAACTGTTCCACCGCAACGGGAAGCTTGAATCAACCGGTGAATACGTGAATGGTGTGCGTGTTGGCACATGGCGATTCTTCTTCCCGACAGGCGAACTCCGATCCGAAGGTCGGTTCGACAGGATGGGCAAGAAGATTGGTCTCTGGACTACCTACTACCATAACGGCGAGGTTAGCACCGAGGGCAAGTATGTTGACGGTCTTCGTACCGGACGATGGTACGCCTACCTTTACCGAGGCCATCCTGGTTACTACTGGGTTGGCCACTTCAACGAGAAGGGCCAGAGAGACCGGGACTGGACATGGCACATCAACGGTAAGGCGGTGTTGACCGATACCTACGAAGACGGCAAGAAACTGAACCGAGAAGAGCACAGTACGGTGCGACCGGCGTCACAAGGTGCTGCGAAGCCCTCTTTGCTTGATCCGGAGTTCTCACCACCAGTCATTGAAACTGCGAATACGAACACGAACACGAACACGAACAACGGTCGCCAATTCTTTCGCCGCCGTTGGCGATAGCGGACAACCCGATTTGGAATGGATTGCGATGAAGGTATGTCATGAAGCCGCTTACCAAAATACCGAAAAGCGTGAAGAACGGCCCAGACGACTACGTCAGCTTCACCGTGAAGGGTAGGAAACATATAAATGTTGCCTGCTTTTGGCAAGCAATGACCTTCTTGGGAAAGAATCGAATTACGGTCGAACCGAAGCATGTAAGGGGTGTGCGTTCAACGCCTACACGATACCTTGATTGGATGAACTTGTGTAAGGAGCATGGGCTTATCCACCCACGTATCAAAGCTACGGTTGAGAAAGGTAAGCCCACACTCGTGGTTCCCGCCAAGGGCGTGGAGAGGGACATGGTTTACATTGCCTTGTGTTGTTATCGCTGGGCGGACTCCAATGCTGTGATGGTTTGGCAAATCCTACAACACATGAAGAAGATCAAGGGTATCACCTTTTGGCAAGTACTTCATTTCAGTTTAGCAACTCAATGCACCATTGGTTATGGCCATAGCTTTACACCAATCAGCAAATACGCCACGGGTCTCTACTCGAAATGTGAGGCCCACGACTTGGCGCAAAGTATTGCGATGGGTTACTTCGTCAGAGCGACTTCGGAACAACGAAAGAAATGGCACAAGTTACCCAATATCTACAACAAGGTCTACACGAATGAGGCCGTTAAGCATCTGGGTTACGCCCTCGGCGGTCATAAGTCGGAGAAGAAAGTGGTGGGCGACTATGGGTACAAGTACGAGAGAATGGTTTCTGTACCCCTTTTGTACATCGAGAAGATGGAAGACCTATTGACACCGAAGTTCACACCGATGTACGAGATTGAGAAACCCACGAAGACCAAGCTGCACAAGTTGTATAAGGCGATCATGAAATGAAGCCGCAGCCAACCACCATCGGCATTAACCACTTCTACCGTCGACAGACGATAGACTCAAAGTATTCCTACTTCTCTGGCACCGATGAGGAGTTGTTGAAAGCCATTGAGCAGAACTTCCCACTGCGCAGACCCGGTCGGCGGGAAGGCTCGTGGATAATCCCGCTGTCGGGAAAGATCAACAAGAATGCCGTGTTCTATACACCCGTAGTCAGGGCACGGCGTCATATGCTCCTCAACGCCGAATGTCTTGCCCGGTCAAAGAGGGAGACGGGATTGGTTTGTGCCACTGGTGTCGGCAAGAAGGAGCGGGCTAAATTCGCTCAAGCTATCCTATACTCCCGACACCTCTTGAAGAAGTTGGGTGAGAAAACCGACACCGATTGCGATTTTGAAGTCGTTTCCGTTCATGGCTCTGATGTCAAGGACCCACCGGAACACCCCTACGACATCGCCAGGGCGGTTCTAAACCAGGGTGCGGATTACGACCCCAAAATAATTTGCGAGGCGATCCTCTACTGGGCCCGACATGTTTACGTCAAGCCTCGCTTCACTCGGCACATCGACAAGGATATCGCCCGGCTCATCGCAAACGGGCACTCGGACAAAGCCGTAATGCTTCGGAGGAAGAGGGTACCGGACGAAACGAAGGAAGACGCCGTTGCCTATATCGACTCTGTTCAGCATTTTATGCATCTTACCGGGAGATACTATGACTAATGCTTGCGCCAACCCCCAATACGGTGGGCATTTCCCCCATCTTCGCTAATCGGCAACGTTTCCCTCTTGCAAAAAGATTGTCGACAGAGTAGACTTTCGAGAGTCCCCAAGTTCCCAGCAATGCGAAAGGAGTCCGCATGCCGAAGCGAGAGTCTAGGGTCATGACCCTGCACATGCAAGGCGTGGCAGCCCAACCGGTTGCCATGCTCGTCGGTGACAAGGTGTTCAAGCACATTCGGGAACCCCTTGCCGCAGTTGGTTTGAAAGTGAAATGTACGGTCGCTCAACTCATGAAGTTTGACCTCAAGACCATTAAGGGCTTGAGGAAGAAGGACCGTATCAAGATTGCCGAGGAACTAGCCAAGTATGGCTTAGTGTGCGGCCCCCACATATTGTGGAGGCCGCACAAGATTCTGACACTCCAAATGCAAACCGTCGTTAAATGGCCAGCCGTGAGGCTCATCGACATTAACGTCCTTGAACGACTAGAAGATGCTTTACATGAACAAGGACACACCCCTCCGCTTCAATTCGTGGCGCACATCATGCACCTCGATCTCGACCCAATCCCCATCCCGCAAGAAGATCGAAATCATATCGTCGAGAAGTTAGGCTACCATGGTTTGCTGTGCGGCTCTCACATCATCTGGCTCATCCAGCGACGACTGACTCTGGCGATGCAAGTGGTTCAAAACGCTGCCGCCGACGCCTTCTTCGGTGCCGAACTGGTGGTTCGTATCGAGCAGGCAACCGGCGAGAAGTTCGCCACCGTTAAGGACGTGATGATGTTGTGCCTTCGATCCTGTGGGATTAGCGAGGAGGATCAAGAGGCAATCACCAGCGCTTTGAAAGTCTTTGGTTTGGTGTGCGGTCGCTACGTACCGTGGCTCCCTGAACGTGTTCTTACGAACCGGATGCAGGAGTTAATGAAGTGCCACATCGACGAGATCGGGATCAGCGTCCGAACCGCCGAGGCGTTGGAGAATTATGCCGACGTTTGTATTTTGGAAGACCTTCTCGCTCTCGATGTTGAGCGGTTGAATAACTTCGCCAACCCCGAGAGTGAGCACAACATTCAGAACTTCGGCAAGACCTCGTTGAGGGAGATCGAAACCCAGTTAGAAGCATACGGGTTCACTCCGCACAACTGCGGCTGGGTTACGGAGAACAACCTTACGGTCCATATTGCCGAACAGTTCATGGAAATTATCGGAAAGCCCCAGCCCGACTTCCTCGAAGAGGAGGGAGAGGAAGAAGAGGAAGAAGATGGACCAAACCCCTTTTTAGGAGTGACATGATGAGTTACGGTAGCCCTTTACGTCCTGGCTCTCCTGTCGATCAAGCAAGACAGGCCGAGGCCGAAGAAGAAAGGACATCATCTTATTCGGGCGGCGGTGATTTTTTTGATGGCATCTTCGGTGGTATCATCGAATTATTGGTTTATCCAATAACGATATTCATTTATGATCTTTCTGGCGGGTTATACCATAGTAGAATTTGTCCGATTAACAATCGACATGCTCATGGGTAATCCCCTCTAAGCGAAGGAGGCGTGAAAAAGATGGACCTGCACCAAGGTGATGTCGTCAGGTTGACGAACTTTGAGCACCATAACGACAACGGTCGATTTCGACTGCGTGCCCCAAAGAAGAAGGTTTTCGTTGTGATGATCCTCGGGGTCGAGGAAAAGGACCCGAAAGACGTTGGTGGTCTCCTCGATTGCCAGAAGGCTTTCTTTGATATTGTAGAACAGGTGAAAAAGCCAATGGGAGAGCAAGATCGCCCACTTATAGAATCCGAATTAACCTCGGTGGTCGTGAAAGGGTGATATGGCCAAGAAGATTGCGAGTAGATGGCCCAATAAGAAACCACCACCCGCCTGCGGCGGGTGGTGGTTTCAGAATGCGATATATTCGCTTGTGGTTTATCCCATATGAATGACGGCATACATGATGTCGTCAGTACCGGTGCCTACGATGGTGAAGCTAGCGAAAAGCCCGTCACCGTCATCCGTCTTTACACCTACGGTGCAATCGTTGACAGCGCCGTTGTTCGTCAAAAGTACGACGTACTCGGCTTCGCTATTCGCCAAGGGCTGTGGGAAAGTGACAGTGGCTGCACCACCGACGAGAGCGATCTCACCGGCTGCCACGACACGGACGCCGATCAGGTGATCGACACCGAGAGTCATACGCTCTGATCCCTTATTGTGGGGCTCAGCAGCGCCAGCGCCATCCTTGTGTAGACCTGTTACACTAGTTGCGGCCATGGTTCCTCCGAATAGGTTAATGGTTAATTACGACTTATTTATCAATCTCGGAACCAGTTTCGGAGGATTTGGTAATACATTTACTTGATTAGGGTATGAGTGGAGAAAATAGAGGTTGCATACCAGACATTTGGTTGCTTGTGATGGAGCAACAATATGATTGGCCACCCAACCAGGAATTGGACGAGGCGTTGTACGCTTTGGCCGAACAAGTTGTCGACCATGCTAAATTGGATGCCGACAAAGACGAAGCTGTTGATGAGTGTATGGCGGTTGCTTATGCAAAGTTGAAAAAGCTTGATCTTGAGAAAGCCTCTACCGGAAACAGAGTCCGCAATTATCTTACCACCAGCATGCTTTGCCATTTACGGCAAGTGTACAGGAAGGTGCGTTGAAACTTTCCTCCGACCAGCGGCAGGTGATTCTCGGTACAATCCTGGGCAACGGCTTTTTGGAGTCGGCGGACGGTTTGTACCTTGTTATGAGGTCTCGCAGTCCTGAATGGTTGGCGAGCAAGGCGAAGGTCCTTGCCGATCTGGAGCAGGCAACATGGACGAGTCATAGCAACTACTACTGGCGAAGCGCTGCCGACCCGATCTTCGAGGAGTTCGATGCCTTGTGCTATGACAAGCACCAGAAGATAGCCCGTATGAAATCTCTGGACATGCTCAATCGCATCGGTTTGATGGTCTGGTACGGGGATTGTGGCTGCTTGGTGGGCCGAGTACGTAAAAACGCCAGCCTCCGCACCCAGGCCCTTGGCCTGAGTGCGGAGGCTGGCTGTCGCTTCTTCAACGAGGTGGCAATGCCGTGCAAGATCAACACAGTCCGCCAGCGCCCGGTGATTGTTTTCACCTTATCGGGCACGGAGCGGTTGATGAATGTTATTGGCCCGGTTTTGCCGAAGAATCGTCATCATCTAGTTCCGGATCATCTTCGGGTACAAGCCGGTTCTCAATATACTTCTGCTTAATCCGCAGTTTGTCCTCTTCGGTAAGTTGGAGGTACTTCGGCATACGCTCCAGCCCCCAATTTCGGTCGATGAACAACAGATTCTGATTTCCGGTGGCTTGCCGGATGGAAGCGAAGTCTTCATTGACTACGAGGGCGACGAGGTCTACTTTATCTCGCACCAGATTGACCCGTTCTTCAACTTGGACAACCTGCTTCTCTACGTTAGCCACAGATTGTTCGGCTCCCCAGAATTGTTTCTTTGTCTCCACATGCAGCACGGCGCAATAGGCTCCCAGAACAATCATCGTCAAGAGCATCGGTAGGATGTACCGAGGGTGGCGGACCTTGATTTTGGTAATCTGTCTTGGCCTGTAATGCACTCCTGTACTCTCTTCATGCCATTCTGGAAATTCTTTGCGTAGTTCATTCTCAAAGCTTTCCATTACGTTCCTCCAATGGTATATGGTTTTGCATCGCTATATAGGAGTAGCTTTCAAGCATTTCGGAGCTTTTCATGTCCTTTGTTGTTGTTGATACTGACTTTCTGTGGGACTTAAACACTGATGAGGCCCCACGGCACTATTTCCGAGTTACAAGCCAGAACATGCCTCGTGCCCCTGGTACTGAGGGATCATCGATACCGGGGCCGATTACGGATGATTGTGATAGCGAAGGTGGTGGTGGTTCCAAACCGTCAGCGGCCAGTAATACGAAGAGTGTCGCCTGGGTATTGGCAAGGAATGTAGCTGAGGTAGCTGAAAAACTGATAGACGAGGATTGGATCGATTCCGTTTCTTCGGTATGTCGGCAAGACCCTTCTGCTATTCCTCCTGGGGAGGGTGATCGAATCCTGGTTGACGTGACCGAAGAGTTCTTTGGGGCGGTCGAATCGCTGCGGTTCATTGTGGACGATGATCTATCAATCGAGGCTGAGTCTGATTTTGTTGCTGATGACAACCCGACAGAGTATTTCAGCGTAGAGGCGAGCGGTGGTTTGGAGCTTAGTGGTACGGCTCCGTACACGGTTACCTTTAACCCATCCGAGTTCTTCCTCTATCAACCGGTTGGTGGTTTGGTGATCGGCGGCTCGTCGGTTCAGAAGCAGCAGTGGTGGTCCTACACGGCCAGCGGCGGCATAAGTGTTGGTAGTCTTTCGTCTACCAAGCCGACGTTCCAATCGAGAAACAGACTATTTCTTACTCTGGGTGGCCATGCGACCTCGATCATTGTCGGCACCCAAGACTTGGAATCCAAATCTGCTATTAGCACGTCAACGGAAGCTAGAGCGATCTACCAACCAGTAGAAGGTGAAGAAATTGAGGATGATCAATTCTTCGGGGTTAACGTTGAAACCGCATGTTGCCCAGACACACGCACGCCTGTCCGACTAACGATGACCCACAACTTTGACAAACTGGAAGGCTTTTCGGACTTCATAGTTGAGAACAACCTTACCTTACCTGATGAGGTGCCATTAGGTTATACTACGGTGGGCGACTCATGGCAGAGCAATCTTTTGTTCCAAGGTATCGGCGCTAACAGTGGCCAACAATGGCAGCTAATTACCGAATGGAAATGCGTGGTACCCGACGTGTCTGCAATAGACAGCACCTCCTATTGGCGATACTCTTTGACAGCGACATATGCAGACCATATCACAGCCGAGAGAAAAGTAAGTCGTCTTATCTTGGTTTTCGACAAGGATATCGTATGTTTCGGTCAGATGCCGCTGCGGTTTGCATTCACTTTCGACCCCAGGACAGTTCAAAGTGATCCTGTCTCTGTGCTAGCACCGACGTTTAGCGACGGGGCGGCTATATTCAAATCGAATTACTGGCTAACGGATGTAACACAACCAACATTGGACCTGAAGGTGACAAGTGTTAGCGGAGCCCAATCGTTGAATTATCGTTATCCAGAGATTACGACGCCGATTGGGGACGTGCGATCTCGTGCCCCAGGCGGCATTCCCCAGGACTTCACTTTGGTGGAGTAATCGAGGAGGTTTGTGATGCGCAGACTTTAGCTAGGAAGCCGGTCTCCACGAGGCCAGTGCCATCACGAAAACCCCGCATCATGTATTTCTTGATACGTTTCGTTAGATGATACCTAGTCTTCTCAGTGAGTTTGCGTGGATTCGCCAGTTTGATGATGCTGGATATTAAATCGGTCCACGCAAATCCTGTAACCTCGAATTGAGGTTTTTTCTTTTCATACCAGAAAGCCATTTGTAACATACGAAGGTCGAAGCTGAGATAGAAATCTGACGGCTTACGAAAGTTTCCGGTGATGATGTTGACAGTCTGACTTCTACCGACAGCATCAATGGCGCTACTGTAGTAGATTTTATCAATGAGCGGAGCGTTTTTTCGCAAATTTAGTGGTTCGTAACTGTGTGCGTTGCTCGCTGCGTCTGGCGCACCAAAGGGTATTGGTATTGGCCAGTTGTCTGTATCGCCATTTTGGCAGAATATATCCCAGTCACTAATAGTCCAAGCGGTTGTGTTGGGCGAGCCTAGTATAAGGTGAAGGACCCGACCACCAGACAACCACCTACATTCATTTCGCTGCAAGCATTCACGGACCAAGCCGTGCATATGTAAGTCTATTTGCTTGGCTATGAATGATTTGGTTGAACTGGATATGTTTTTTGAAGCTTTGACGTTAACTTCACCCATCTTTCCGATAATCTCACGGATAGCGCTGTCCTTCAGGTCATAAGGGCAAGCTGCCCCCTCGTCGAAAGCCTCGCTGAGGCCATCGTAGAGCGCTTGGTTCACCTTGGGCTTGGGCTTGGGCTTGGGCTTAGGTTTTGATTTCACACGACCATCATTCCACGTATTTTGCCACTGTTCCACATTTTTTTCGCTGAATAGGTACATTTCTTTTGGCATGGGAATCCTCCTTTTCATTATTATCGGCATAACTTTCCCCATTCTTAAGCTAAAGTTTGACGAATTTCCTGCCGATAAACAGAATAGATGGAAAGGAGTTTACGATGCCCAAGTACTACATTTACTCAGGAAATCTGAGCTACATCTGTGAGGCCGACGACCCCACACAGGCGGCGGTCAAGGCCATTTCTAATGTCGGCAAGACCATCCAGTTGGCAGCTTTGATGAGGGTAAACGAACAGGGCTTCAGGGATGGGAGGTGCCGCTCAGACATGTACTTATCAACCAAGAAGATTCTAACCCAGTGCTAATCTAACATCATGGTGGTTTCTCCTATTAGCCCTCCCCTGTAAGGGGGAGGGCATTTTTTTTATCTCACACCCCTTGACAAATCCTGATGATATGTTAGAACGGCAACTGACGGTTGTCTAAAGGTTGTCATATCACAGGAGACCTTACATGTCAAAGAAGAAGAATAACATGTACGCCGGTGCCAAGACTTGGAACCCTTTCAAAGGTTGTGAGTTCGGTTGTAGCTACTGCGTCCCCACATTTCAAAGGCAGGCCAAGAGGCAGAAGCCTAACGCCGAGGGAACCAAAGGGTGCCAGGATTGCTACGATTACAAGCCACACATCCATGCGAAGCGACTCCATGGATTACCAAGTACGGAAATCGTCTTCGTATGTGGCAACGGCGATATCAAGTTCTGCCCACCCGACTTCGTGAAGAAGATCATCGCCCGGATTGTAAAGAACAACGAAAAGCGACCGGAACAAACCTTCTACTTCCAAAGTAAGGAACCGGCCTGCTTGGAACAGTACCTTGACCTGTTCCCCGATAACGTGATCCTGGTGACCACGTTGGAGACCAACAGGGCCCAAGGGTATGAGTTTGTGTCGAAGGCACCAGTGCCGCTCATTCGGTGGAGCCAATTCCTTGAGTTGGATTGGCCGAGAAAAGTTGTTACCATCGAACCGGTGATGGACTTCGACGTTGAAGAGTTTACCGATTGGATCATCGATGTGGACCCCGAATACGTCTGGTTGGGCTTCAATTCCCGTCCGCAGGATGTGGAGTTGCCCGAACCATCGATGGACAAGATGGAGGATTTCATCGCCGGGTTGAAAGCCGAAGGTATCAAAATCCGAGGCAAGACCCTTCGAGGGATCACCCTTTAGAGGGGTGCGATCTGAAGCACGGCAACTGACAGTGGTCTTAAGTGTAACCCGACAGGAGTTCTATGATGCCTAACAAGTTCCCAAAGCATGTCGTCGCCCTGGAGCGCAGTGTTCGCCGCAGGTCATTGAACGACGTGTACGCCGCCCAGGTTGATTACCTCATCCAACGTGCAACGGCTGCCGGAAGAGGTGATACATGGGAAGTGACAAAGGGGAAGCTCAAAGTGACCAAAGGTTCTGGCCGATCCACCGTCGCATGCACCGTGACGTTTCAGAAAGTGAAAGGTAAGGCTGCCGTCGAAGAGAACCAGTGGGATACCATCCAGACCTTCTTGATGGATACTGGCAAGGTAACTCAATTCGGCTCGTTGCCGTGGGAAGTTCGGCAAGTCACAACGGTGCCCCATGGCAGCAAGTTGGGTAGTAAGGATAACGCCGTTGTTAAATACGAGGACCTCTACCCCGCCAAGATCGAAGAGAAGGAGTTCGACTACGGCGATCTGATCATTGCCTCCCCGGAGCAAGCCTTCAAAGGTCTCTACGGTCTTGATCCCCAAATCTATCGGATCATGCAGAACTTGCAGCTTGCTCAAATGGACATGAGTAAGCGGCAACATATTGTTCTCTACGGCCCTCCGGGTAGCGGCAAGTCGAGTGTCTTCGACGGCGTCCGCTCTTTGGTTAGCGAAGAGAGCGTGTTGCGAATCGACGCCACCGCAACCACGGCGGCAGGAGCGGTCAAGGAATTGCTGGAGCGGCGCAAAGTCATCCCGCCCATCGTCCAGATTGAAGAAATTGAGAAGCGTGGAGACACCGACCTCGATTGGTTGCTGGGTGTCACCGATCAGCGGGAAGAGATCAGGAAGATGAACTTCCACGTCAACAACGTCCGGAAGGTTCAGTTCCTCGCTATGTGTACCGTGAACGACATGGACGAGTTCAAAAAGCGGTGCAAGGGGGCGCTACAATCCAGGTTCGCCGACAAGGTCTACTTCCCGCATCCCAGCCGGGAGATCATGGGTATGATTCTCAAACGGGAGATCACCGACTTGGGTGAACACGGATCGGTCGAGTGGATCGAGCCGACTTTGGAGTTCGCTTACGACTTCCTCGGTCTAAGTGACCCCCGAGAGGTCAAGGCGATTTGCCTGAATGGACGAGGTGACTTGGTCACCAAGAAGTACCAGGAAGCGTTCTTCGCTACCACGAATCCTGACGACTATCCTGATTGCCGGTTCAAGGAGAACGGCAAGTTCAGGACCGAATACCTCGATAACATGCCCGCACTCTAACAGACCACCCACCACCGTGCGAGGCACGGTGGTGGGTGGCTACATTTCAAAGGAGTTCAAAGAATGGCTGACCACTGGATTGTTGTTGATAGAAAAGGTTTGAAAAAGCAGCTTAGTTCCCGGCATAAGAAGTTCATCCTCGAAGAGCTTCTGCGTAACAGCTTGGATGAAGACGACGTGACAACGATCACGATAGACTTCCAGCATATCGGGCGCAACTGCTGCGAGTTGGTGGTGACCGACGATGCGCCGGAAGGTTTCCGGAAGCTAGAGGATGCGTTCATGATGTTCGGCGAATCGTACAAGGTCGATCATCCTGAGAAAGCCGGTCGTTTCGATCTGGGCGAGAAGTTGGTCTTGGCCTTTTGCACCAGGGCACAGATTGAGACCACGAAGGGAACGGTTAAGTTCATTTTGGAGAAGGGCAAGGAGACCCGTACTACTGGGACCACCAAACGAAAGAAAGGCTCTTGTTGCAGTTTTCACCTTGAGATCACCAAGGAAGAATACACTTCGATCATCGCCGCCGCCGATAACATTCTCATCCCCGAGGGTGTTATCGTCACACTCAACGGGTTGCAGTTGCGCCCAAGGAAGCCGATGAAAGTGATCGAAGGCGTGAAGCTGCCGACAGTGATTGGTCACGACCATCGCCCGAGTGTTCGCAAGACGGACATTCATTTGCACAAGGTCGAAGAAGGCGAAGTTGCCTACTTGTATGAACTGGGCATCCCCATCGTTGCAACCGACGACCAATTTCACGTCGACATTCAACAGAAGGTTCCAACGAACTGGAACCGTGACAATGTGACCCCGGCATTCCTCCGAAAAGTCAGGACCGCCGTTTACAACGAGACCTACCAACTGGTCGATTCGTCGGAGGCCGCAACGGAGGCATGGGTAACCGAAGCCACGAGCGACAAGAATTGCACGAAGGAAGCGGTCGAGCACATGATGGATATGCGGTTCACCGACAAACGTGTAACCGCCGACAGCAGCGATCAGGAGGCAACTGACCGGGCACCTCTTGAAGGTTACCGTGTGATTCATGGTCCCGAACTCAACAAAGATCAGTGGGAGAACGTAAAAGGTCACGGCCTGTCCTTGCCTGCCGGGAAGGTGTTGCCGACGCCGAGTGTCTATGACGAAACCGGCGAGCCCGAGGATGTCGTGCCGCCACAAGACTGGACACGCATGATGCAATGTGCCGCCCGGCATGCGAAGTTCCTTGCCAAGGAACTCATGGGTGCGACGATTACTGTAACGATGGTGCGTCGTCCGCCAAGTTGTGATTTTCGGGCGTGGTATGGTCGTGGGAAGTTGGATATCTCGGTCGGCACTTTGACATTCAATCTGACCCATATCAAGCGTGGCTTCTTCGAGGCGATGAGCAATGGCCCCACGGACGACTACCACAAGCTCTTGATCCATGAGTTTGGCCACGATGGTGGTAAGAGAAGTCACTACGGCAAGCCCCTGAATGACGCTTTATGTGACTTGGGAGCTAAGTTGGCCCGGCTGTGCCTGGATGAGCCCGACAAATTTTCCCTCAGTTACTTTACCCGCTCTTTTGAGGGGGAGGATTAGTGCGGCAACTGACTGTAGTCTTAAGGGTGAAGGACCCCCTTATGAGGTAGAATAATGAAACGCTTCAAAATGATCCCACGAGCCCGTATGGCGAAGATCGAGCAAACCCTTGCTCGTACCAACAAACGTGCCAAAGCGGCCTGCAAGGCTCTCCTGGGTCACAATCAGTACCCTACGTTCCGTGAAACGCTGTACGTCAATGAACCGGTTCGGGGGTTGGATGACAAGGTCCGTGGGCTGATCCATGAGGCCGACAAGTTACGGAACGAGGTGACCCTGAGTTTCATGCCCCTGGTGAAGTTGAAGGCTGGGCAAGTCATGATAAAATATGGTCTCTCCGAGGATGCCCGTGACGATTTGGTTTCGCAAGGTTGGTTGATTCTTGTTCGAGCATTCATCAACTACACCAATACCAAGCTCCCGCTCCATAAGTATGCCCGGTCGTTGCTGGATAAGGAACTGAAGCGATTCGTCGCTTGGAACGATACGTCTCGTTTGACGAGTCGGTCGAGTGAGTACTCCACGTTGGCCCAGAAGGCTAACAAGGCGGAAGAGCAGTTGATGCGTGAAGGAATCATGCCGACGCCCGAACATGTCGAAGAAATCGTCGCTGGCGAAGTAGCCCTTCAGAACGCCGCCGAAAAGGTTCGGAATATTCAGCGGTTGGTTATTTCCTGGTCGGAGTCCGATCATTTGATAGCCGACGAATCGCTGTTGGTTGATCCGAATCTGGCCGGGGTGCAAGTAGAAGACGAGTTGCCAGAATCCGTTGACAACTTGTTTGAAATGGTCGAGATTACACCTAGGGATCGGAAGCTACTGATGTATCGAGCCGCAGGGGTTGCGGCGAAGGATTTAGCGAAGGCTTACAACATGTCTCCCCAGCAAGTGACGGACACGCTCCGTCAAGCCTGGGCTCGCATCAAGAGAGAATTGTCTCAACGAGAGGCGGCGTAATGCGTCACGAGAAAGCTACGATTGCTGACCACGACCTGACCTATTCACAACGAGTAGTTCTCGTTGCTGCGCTCGATGCCTTCATTGCCTTTCTACAAGGCGATTTCTCCGAAGTGGCTAAATGGTTTGGGCCCGGTGCGTACTTTGATGATAAGCAAAACAAGCAGGTTTGTGCTTGTCTCGCTAGGGCTGAACGGGAGGCCAAGCATTGGTTGGCCGAGGCACAGCGAAGTCTCTTCGATAGCGAGCACCGAAGTCTGAAACTATCTGCTATTCCACGCAAGGGTATCGAAGCCGAAAAGCTTCGCCAGATGCTTCTGGGGAACTGGAAAGCAGTCACTGAGTTGGGGCGTCTGGAACGGCCCGTCGACGGGAATGAAATCATCGACACTGACCCCCAAGATTGACCTTCTCGGCCAGTACATACCTTAGCGAAAACTGGCATTGCTCCCGTATCGGATTTCTGGTACGATGGGCCCGACAACTTGTTCCCAAAGAAGGAGGATTCCCATGACCATAGACAGCGACGTTTCGACGAAAAAGGCCCTTGTTTTGTCCGGTGGTGGCAGTAAGGGGGCCGTTCAGGTAGGGATGGCCATGCGACTGTTTCAGGAGGGTTTCAAGCCAGACTTCGTCGCTGGCGTGAGCGTGGGGGCCCTCAACGGGTTTTTCCTCGCCCAACACAAGCCCGATCTTCTCTACAACCTGTGGAAGAACATCAAATCGTCCGACGACGTGTATCGAAGCAGGTGGCTGACGTTGGGCCTGGGGCTTATCGGTTGGCAGTGGGGCTACCCGTCGATCTACAAGCCGGGTCCGATCAAGAAGCTCATTCGCAAGCACGTCAAGGCAACGAAGCCGGAAGACTTCAAAGCGGAGTTCCGGTGCGGCACGGTCAACCTTCGTGACGGCGAATACGTTGTCGCCCACCAGGGCAGCGACTACCTGGGCCGTATGATGGCTGGCAGCATGAGCATCCCCATCGTCTTCCCGCCCGTCCCGGTTTGCGAGAGGCGCTCGTTCCTGGGCTTCCTTCGCCGCACCGAACCCAAGCCTGTTGACGGTTGCGATCTCTTCGTCGACGGCTGTGTGCGAGCCAACAGCCCGATCAGCGATGCGATTGATTATGGTGCCGACGAAATCCACGTTCTGCAAACTGGTGGCACGACGTTGCATCGGATGGATGGTGACTTCATGAGTTTCATCGACATCATCAGCCGCACGATTGAGATCATGTTGCATCAGAAGCTCGTCGATGATATCAAGGGCGTTTTAGTTCGTAACGATCTTGCTGCGGCAACAGAGGGTAGCGTCTACCGCCACGTCAAGCTGTATGTTTACGAACCCGAAGATGCCGTGACACAGGGCTGTCTCGACTTCGATCAGCAGGCAATTCAAGAGTGCATCGACCTGGGTTACGAATTGGGTCGCTATCCGAAGGACAACAATCAACTAGCTTCGTGGTTTGGCACCTAGAAACTCGGAAAAACCGCTAAAGTTTCTCTTCGCTGTGGTCGATACCAATAGAGTGGTAACATCGACCTCATGCGAAAAGGAACGGCACAGTGGTAGATAACGACGAACTGCTGAAACGCATTACGAGGCTGGAGCAAGCAAACTCGAAGCTCAACAAGGAATTGGCAATCCTCCGAGCAGGGCAAAACTGCCGATCTGGAGTTCGAGTTTTTGCCCTAAATTTCTCAAAGGACTACGGGGAGGCTGTGGCCAACGCTCTCAACCGGGAGCTTTCTCCGCACCGTGAGTTCTATCATGACGACCGGGAACTCTATGTTCGAGCCTGTGTAAACGTGCGCCGCTGTAGTGTGTTTGTGATAGCAAGTCTCTACACCGACCAAACCGAGACCGTAAACGATAAGTTGGCGAAACTGAAGTACTTTGTTGGCGCATTGAAAGATGCTGCCGCAGAAAAAGTGATAGCAATATGTCCATACTTCTGCTATGCCCGGTCTGATCGGAAGGTACGAAGCCGTGAGGCGGTAATTACCAAGTACATAGCACAAGAACTTGAAGCAGTTGGTACGGATCGTATCATCACCCTGGATGTGCATAATCTGCAAGCATATCAAAACGCTTTCCGTACATGTCATTCTGATAACCTGGAAGCGAAGATTGATTTTGCCAACTACTTCGGTTCGCAGCTTGCAGAAGTACATCCTCGGAACATATCAATCTTGAGTCCCGACGCTGGCGGTATGTCACGCTGCAACTGGTTTCGACAGGCTTTGATGAAACGGCTGGGCCCCGAAATCGGTATTGCCTTTCTCGACAAGTCACATGATGAGAACGACAGCAGCAAAAAGTCTGGTGATAAAATCGTAGGTGACGTTGCGCCCATTATGATCATCTACGACGACATGATCGCCAGCGCTGGGACATCGAAGCTAGCGGCAGATGCCTGTCTTGCTTACGGGGCAGAGCAAATCTGGCTCGTAGCCACGCACGGCCTGTTCGTCGGCAAGGCTAACGAAAGACTGGACTTGCCGCATATCCACAAAATCGTTATAACGGACACTGTGAAGCCCTGGCGTCTGAGCGAGAAGTTATTGACTAAAACGGAGATTGTCCCTACCGCCAGTCGGGTCGCCGAAGCCATACGTCGGACCTACACGGGTGAATCGTTGTCTAGTATGTTCGAGTCGTAAGGAGAGAACCATGCAATGCTGCAAATGCAAAGGCACTGGAAAGATCAAGAGTTATCCCGTGGGATTGTTCCAGATTTGGGCCGGGAAACAGATGTGCCCTGACTGTGGTGGTTCGGGAGAAGAGCAACCCGGCTTCTTAGGCCAGAACGCATTGAGTGAGCGATTAAAAGCTGCCGCAAAGAAGAAGGCGGAAAGCATCATGCTGTTCAAGGAACAATGGGGGACTCATAAATACGGTCTCCTGGGAGCGTTCTTGAGTAAGCTTCGTAGCGCCTTCAGTCCAATACCCTATATCCAGAGAAAACAATGAACACAGCAATCGCACTTATCGTCCTTGTCGGTTTGGCTTATGGCACCTTCCTTTTGCTAACACTCATTTGGGGCCGTTATGAGATCGACCCCGAAGAGTACCAGCATCTGGCCTGGATATTCAAGGAGTATCCAGACCTCGGCAGCAAACTCAAGACGTTCCGCCACAACGGGCGTATCACCAAGGCTGAGATGCGTGACATCGAGGCTGAACGCAAACGCCGTGTGCGTGAAACGCACACGGCGGAAACCCTCGAAGAGAGACGTACTCTCATCATGCGGTACATTGAGGATTGAACGATGTCAGTGAGCCTTTTCAATGGACAGATTGTTCCTCGTGACGACGGTGTTTTCACCGAGGGCAACGTGCCCTTTGACCACAAATTTGCAAGTGGGATGACGCCTTTCGACCTACTTAGGGAAATGTTTACGAGTGAAGTCAAGCGTTCTGATGACGAGATATTCCTTGAAGGCGATGGTTTCTGGGTGTCAATACAAGCAAACGGGAAACTGGAGATAGGCGAGCCAGCCGCCTAAGAGGATTGAAATGCCGGAGACCTGCTATGAGATAGACCGACATACGAAACCCACCGATGTCTTGGATGCGGTGATCTGGCGAGCGATCCTGATCGACTACTACCACAAGCCTTGGTCAGGACGAGTGCCTACGCCCAAACAACTGCCGGGCGCAGTTGTTTTTGATATGCCCCCGGAAGCGAGAGAGCTTCTCAAAGAACTCAAGTCGGACGATATAGCCAACCTTAGGCCAGATGCCGTCGTCCATTAGGAGGTTACCATGGTAGCGAAGTACACAGCCAATGACGAGAAGTCCGAACATCCCGCAGAGTGCGAATGTCGAGTATGTGAAGCGTGGAAGAAGTCGGCCTGAAGGTCTTTCGATTGACTCTTGATTTCGAGGCCCTCAACCATCAAGAGTTCGATGACTTCTATTACATTGCTACGGCAGATCGCACGGAGGAAGAGTTTCGGCAAGCGGTTGGTGAAGTCGCCCAAGCAATCCACGAAAGCAACTTTACGGATCGTGAATGTTGGGCGTGCCTGAGGAACGCCATGAACGACAGAGGCTTCGTTCCCATTTGGGACTACGAAACTGGCGTCGTGACGGGAAGTCTCAAACTTCCCGAACCTCGTGGTCTCGATTTAACATTAGATGAAGAGGTGAAAGCATGATTAAGAATCAAGGAAAGTCATCGAAGGCAAAAAGGGCAGATCGAGCCAAAAGGAAGCTAGGCGAAGAAGTTCTAAAGAACTTCAACCAAAAGCGGGCTGCGGAAGGGAGACGCAAGAAGCTCAAGAAAGCAAAGTTGCCGAAAGAAACGAGAGCAATGGTCCGGAACTTTCCCTTTTTGGATGCGGGACCTTAATTCCCGTCACGCCGTGCGGCAACCTCGCAATCACTGCGAGGTCGTGATCGAAATGAAGAATTGATTCGGCTCGCTCGATGCAATCGACTATCTTCGTTCCACAAGTGAAGATGGTGCCGCTAATTGGTAGCTCATGTTTTTTGATGAAGCCATTCACATCAGCCTTGTCCCCCAATGTTTTGGGCCGATCCGCTATCACGACGATCTTCCATTGTTCGCATGCCAAGCGAAACATCTCTTCTAAGATATACGGGTTTGGTTCGGTGCTCCGCACCCACTGCACAAGTTTTGTGTCGAAAACGGGTAAGGTCATAGCGCCATCGAAAGTAAACGTAACAATGGCCCTCTTTTCTTTGGTTGCTTTGTGGTCATATACATGCATGACTAATCCCTCGCATCGGCATCGGCGCTCATCTTGACGATCTTCGGTCGGAACATCGCCATGATGGTGACGAGGTCTTGTTGAGCGTTCATGACATCATTGATCGATTTGTACGCACCAGGAACTTCATCGATGCCCCCTGACAACAACGTCACACCACGTCGGTTCAATTCTTTCTTCCACTCCTTCCAACTGAAGGAGTTCTTAGCTGCCTTACGTGACATTGTACGCCCAGCACCATGCGAAGCCGAGTCGAAACTCTCCGGACATCCCTTCCCTCGGACAACGAAACCCGGATCGGCCATGGAACCGGGGATGATACCCAGTACACCTTCGCCAGCAGGAGTGGCACCTTTGCGATGTACGATCATATTCTGGTTTTGGTGATACTCCTTAAATGCGAAGTTGTGGTGGTTTTCCACAGTGAAGATCGGACAGCCGCCGATCAGCTTGATTACGTCTCGATGAATGATGTCGTGGTTGGCGGCAGCATACTGACCCATCAAACGCATTGCTTCCCAGTAGCTCTGACCTTCATGACTGTCCATACTGAGCCATGCTAGCTTCTTGAACTTATGGTATCGTTTCGGAAGTCGCTCTTCGGCAATCTTTGTGTAATACTGGCAGACCTTCATACCAGGGCCACGACTTCCGCTGTGACTCAGTAGCGCAACATAGGTGTGGTTCTTCTCTAGGGTCGGAAGTTCGCTAACGACTTTCAGAGTACCGAACTCGACGAAATGATTTCCCGATCCGCTGCTGCCCAGTTGTTCCCATGCGAGGTCTTTGACGCTTTTAGTGATAGGTGTGACGTTCCAATTCTTATCCATCACGGCGTGGTTTTTGTTGTTCTGCCATTTCTTTCCGATTCCGAAAAGCGTTCCCTTCTCCAAAGCGAGACGATACTTTTCAAGCTGGGTCTCCAACGTCTCGCCATCAAGGTCGATAACTGTTAGTCGCATTCGACATGCAATATCCACACCCACACCGTAAGGTACAACATCGTTCAACGTGGCCAGGACGCCGCCGATACTCAAGCCGTAACCAACGTGGCCATCAGGCATCAAGGCAGCGCCGTATGCCACTGGAAGTTTGCAGGCGAGTTGCATTTGCGAAAGTGTTGCCTCATCAATGTCGTCGCCCCACACGCTCAGATGAACAGGTTCTCGCCGGTCATCTTCCTGTTCAAGTCTTGCGTGCTGTATCAACGAGATGGCGAAGTCGCCCCACAATAGATCGACCTTGTATGATTCGGGGTCTGCCAGAATTTGTGGTATGATTTTCTTGATCTGGCTTTTTTTGACGAGATTCCTTAATCGCCCGTCCCTGATGATGTTGATGCAGACGTTAACACAGTCCTCGGGCACTCCCAGTCGGCATAGTTGTCTCTTGTTCATCGTAAGCCTCCAAAGGAAAACTCGTCCTGTATCTACAGGACGAGTTTGAACGATTTCCTTCTATTTTGCAATAGCGATTTAATCGCCACCAGCGATAATGGGTTCCTTATTGGCACCCCGTGACTCGATAGCTTCATCAAGCCACTCCTCGGGCATTTCCTGTTTTCGCATAAAATCTCGAATGTTCTTCTTGGTGAAACGTCGATGTTTCGATCCGGGTAGTCGGTAACCATCGAGCATTTTACTGTCGAACCACTTAGTGACGATCCTTGTCGAAACCCTGCAAATGGTGGCTACATCGCTAGTCGTAAAAACGTCGGTGTTTTTCATCAGTAAAGCTCCTTCCTGAGTGAATTGAATGAAAAGTGATATCACCTATTCTGTGTATCGGCATATGCGGCATGATTCCTTTAGCATTTCTATGGAGAATATCGTAAATGAATGGCATGGGAGGATTTCCCCCTTTTCTCCCAGAATTGCTCAAGTAATCCGCCCCAGAAGCCGATAGGCAGGATAGGGGGTTTTACTGGGCTAAAATCCGAAAAAACTGGCCTTTGTGGCTAGGCGAAAATACGCTATACTACACCCCGTAAGTCGGAAGTGAGGCAGGAGCGAGTGCCATGAACGAGTGGTTTGAGAGCGTCCAAGAGGAAGTCGTTGCCTTCCTGTGCGGTCGTACATTTATCGTCGCCACCGCAATCTTCTTTCTCTATCTTTTTGTCACAGGGATACTGCGCCGTTTCAAGAACTTTGTGGTGGGCATTTTCAAGGCAATCATTGCTGCCTTTAGCCCCTTCAGGTTTCGACGGCTGCTAATCAACTTCATCATGCTGGTCTTCATGGTTGGCGGGATTTCCCTGGCTTGTGGAGCGAAGGCCAAGCTTGGTGGTAGCGATGGAATTTTGGAAGCAATCGTAGGTGGTGGGTTTGCTCTTGGTTTGTGGGGCTTCATCGTACTTATCGCAAATCAATTTCGGAACCCGGAACCGAAGACAGAATCGGAAGAACCCAAAAGCAAAGTCAAACCGCCATCATCCTTCAAAAAGGAGACGTGAGGATGGATAAGCTTGCAACCATCGATCCGACGTGGGGGCTTCTCGTCGCTGCCGTCATCGCCGTTCTAATTATGAGCGTCAGATCATTCATGAAGAACGAGGTGATCGGACCCCACACAGTAGTCGGTACCCTTGGCCTCCTGTTGATGCTGGTTGGCCCGACTTTGTTTGCCGGTTGCATCGCTTACCTGAATGACGAATCGATTATCGCTGGCGGTGGCATAGGTTTTGGATGCGCTGCCTTCATCGTTGGAATCATCGTTCTTGTCATCGGTTGCCAGAACGACTGTTACTAGACAACTAACCACCATTTGAACGACGTGTCATAGGAGATTAGACATGAAGTACTTCGTTCCCGTTTTCATCGTGCTCTTTTGTTACTCAACGGTTTTCGCCGCCAACGTGATACCCGATCCCAAACCGCCGACACTTTCGGTTCAACCAGAGGTGGAGGGCGAAGCGATTGCGGAGGCACCAGAGTCTGTCGCCGAAGAGCAACCTGCTGCCGAAGAGGAAGCCCAAGAGGAAGGAGCTTCGGAGTCATCGGAGCCCCTCAGCTTCGGCGGGGTGAAGGATTCGGTAACACAGGCTGCGAAGCGGAATCCCATCGTGTGGGGCATCCTGGCGTTGCTCGCAACCTACCTGAGTCTCAAAGGTGGAAAGAAGGGGCTGACGGCCCTGTGTGCCAAGTACAAAGACTCGGTCAGCATGGGCGAGATTATGGGCACTGGCACCCTCGTTGGCGGAACCTTCTCACTTTTCAACGGCATCGGGTTGGCTGCCGGTTGGTCTCAACTCATTACCAACCTGATCGTGGGTGGCCTCCTGTCAATCTTGATCGGGGCCGGGGTGACCGCCAGGGCCAGTAAGAAGCGGCAGGAACAGCTTCCTAGCTAACATTCACTCTCCCGACTCCAGCTTTAGCCAGATCGGGATAAACCACCCTCCGGGCAACTGCCCGGAGGGTGGTTTTGCTTTGCGCATAGGAATGCCCTCAGAGAGCCTCTGAGGGCATTCTGGAGGCTTTCGGGGCTCGGAAGACCTAGGGAGCCTTTGGGGGCTCGGCCTTTACGTAGAGCGTCTCTGGGGCCTCCTCGAAGTATTTGAAAAGAGCCGGGCAGAGCCAGCCCTTGAAGTACTTGTGCCCTTCGATTTCGACGATCACTTCGTCGATTTGGGCCAAGTCTTGTACTGAAGCCATCGCTTTTGCAGCTTCGAGTAGCTCCAGGTGTTCTTCACGGAGTTTGACTCCGTAGTACCACCCCTCGAACTCCGATTCGAGCCGCTTGGCGCACTCTTGGAAGTTGGGGAAAGGGGAGCCTGAGAACAGCAGGCGGAAGCCGTCTTTGGCGTTCTTGATCCCCGCTTGTTCAACGAGGATATCGAGCATTTCGGGAATGCCGCCGACGAAAGGCTCGTGGTCAAGGCCCTTGTCCGGATCGTCGAATACCCAGGTATCGGCGTGCCAGTAAGGCTGAATGACCATAATCTGGTTGGGCATAAAGAGACTCCTGGTGTTGAGGGATTTTGTCACCCTTTAGACAACCGTCAGTTGCCGTCTTTTGAGCACATACCCTACACTTTGGGGGTTCTACCTAGTTGCTGCAAGATCGAGGGTGCGCTCTTTGATGTTTCCATACCACGAAGCATAGCACCAATCATCGCTCTATCATAGACCGCTTTCAAGGTTCTGACATCTTCGCTTTTGAGATTATCCAGAACTCTTTGGGCGCTTGAATCGCCGGGTCTAAAAAGTGATGCCAGCATTTTCTCTAGTTGCTCTTGCGGTAGTCGCTTGAGTTCGTGGAGTTCGATGGGGTTCCCCCACGTTCTTTCAACGTCCTCGGCACTACCAAATCTATAGACGCCCTCATAGGTGGTGCGCATCCCCGTGTAGTTATCAAATTGTGCGAGGTACATGGTTTTGGCTTTTCGGTCGAGGAAAAAGCCTAGAGAGAGATATCCTTCCTGAGTTTTGAAGAACTTACCATGATATTTTCTCATCGCCTGCATGATGTACTTGTCTTTGAATGCTGATTGTTTTTTGGCTTTAATAAACTGCTCATGCCCCTTTGTGTCCCATGCTTCTTTCGCCGCAAAAACCTTTCGTTTCGATTCGGGCGGTAAACCTTCTGCCACGTCCTTGCGAATGTATTGCGTCTTGTCTAGCCGGTAGTATACATGCTCGGCTGGCTTGCCCGGCGCATCGGTGAGCCATTTTTGGTGGTAGTTGTCGTACTGAAGGTCCATCTTATCAGTTGCCCCATGGAAAGTGAAGCCTTTTGGTTTTTCCTTCCAGATGAACGCCGCCATACCCAACATCAGGTTTGCGTACACTGTGTTGGGAATCCCGGCGTGGGTCAAACTGGTGCTTCTGGGTCCATAGAAGTTAACAGACCAGATATAAACCGGTTCTCGCTGGGCTTCGTCTTCGTAGATATAGCCATATCTGCCCAAAGAGAGGCTGTATTTGTCGAACATCACCTTGTATTCTTTACCCTCAACCAAGGGACTAGGTAGTTCCCACCGAAACTCTTTGTGGTTCTCACCTCCCGTTATCTTCTCCGCTGCCTCCATGACATCCTGAAGGGTTAGGAAGTCTTCAAAGCCTTCGTTCAACGATTCTGCAAATGATTTTCTCATGGATTCACCCCTTTCTATCTAGGGCTGTGGGCACGATTTGACGGTATTCGCATAGCTACTATATGCGAGCTAAGAGATACGATTATTTGGTGGTGGGTTGCGGCCTTTACGGGGCGGTGTTCGCTAGGGAGATGCGTTTGGCGGGTCGCAGCGTTCTTGTGATCGACAAGCGTGATCATATCGGGGGTAACGTCTATACGGAAAATCAGGATGGTATCATCGTTCACAAATATGGGCCGCACCTCTTCCATACCCATAACAAGATTGTTTGGGACTACGTCCGTCAGTTCGGAGAGTTCAACTCTTACCAGCATCGTGTGCGTGCGATCTATCAAGATAAGCTCTATTCGCTGCCATTCAACCTCAACACATTCAATCAGCTTTGGGGTGTTACCACTCCAAGTGAAGCAAAGGCAAAGATTGATTCCCAACGGTTGAAGATCGAAAAGCCCACTAATTTGGAAGAATGGGCATTGGCCCAGGTAGGTCCGGACATCTATCACACTCTGATTTACGGCTACACGAAGAAGCACTGGGGTCGTGAACCTTCTCTTCTTCCGGCCTGGGTAGTTAAACGGCTTCCTCTACGGTTTACGTTTGATGACAATTACTTCGACGATCAATACCAGGGTGTTCCCGTTAAGGGGTACACCCATATCGTTGAAAATATGATCGACGGTTTGGAAATTCGCACCGGGTTTGACTTCTTTGATACTAGAGATTGGCGGCAAATTGCCGATAAGCTTGTCTACACGGGTCCGTTGGATGAGTTTTTCGATTTCAAGTACGGAGAACTCGACTACAGATCGCTCAGATTTGAGGCCAAGAAGGTCCTAGACAACTATCAAGGCATTGGCCAAATGAATTACACCGATGTCGCCACGCCTTATACCCGTGTTGTGGAGCACATTCACTTTCGGCCCCACGATACAGATAAGTCGATAGTAACGTATGAATATCCTGAAGATTGGGTCCAAGGGAGAGAGCGTTACTATCCTGTGCATGAAGAGAAGAGTATCGCTATGTACAAGAAGTACCAAGAGGAAGCAAGCAAGCTCAACGATGTTGTCATTGGCGGACGGCTAGGTTCCTTCCGGTACTTCGATATGGACGATGCCATTGCCGCAGCTTTGACAGCGGCATGGAACGAACTATGAGAATCACTGTTGGAACTGGTTACGATGCCGGTTACAAAGAGCTTGGGGACTATACCTCTCACATTACGGAGCGGCATGCCAAACAGTTCTTCTACCGTTTCGTAGCTTATCGTGAGTCACTCGACGAGCGCCCGGCACCTTGGCATAAGATTCTCTTTGCGAAAGAGCACCTCCCACATTGCGATTGGTTTCTCTGGGTCGACGCCGACGCATGCCTTGTTGGACCCGTCGATAAGCTCGTAAACGATGAGAAGTTTCTCATCATCGGAAGGGCTAGGACGAATGTCTTTTTCAACACTGGAGCCTTTCTGTTACGTAATTGTGAACAAAGCTTTCGCTTTCTTGACGAGATTTACCAACAAGAGAAGTTTATCGATCACCCCTGGTGGGAGCAAAAGGCGGCTATTCAAGTGATGCAATTCCAAGACAAAAAACTCCGCAAGGATAACGAGTACTATCGCAACATGCAACTGCTACGATATGGCCGGTTGTGGTCTCGGCCTGAAGACATGCGAATAAACATACCTATTATCCATTGCCCAGGCCCCCACCCCCTGAAGGTGAAGCTGTCTACGATTGACATGGCTCTAACGCAGCGCAGCTTCACAATACTGGAGAGGAAGTTTGGTGGGTTCTGGAAGTCTTGATCACTTCATTACCCCCCCCTTTCGGACCACCCGAAACTGGCATTGACCCAAAATCGCAAAGGAATTACAATCATCGTTATCCCCTAAATGCCCAGGAGAAAGCCAATGTTGGTTTACGAAGGTCTCCTCGCTATCTGTTATTGGTCGTGCCAATGTCACTCCGCTTTCGGCGATTGGTTCTTCAAGACTTTCGGCGAGGAGCCACCCGAACACCCGGTGCCGCTGATCACGGGATGCCTGATCATGATAGCTTGGTTCTTAACCCCATTCGTCACAGTTCTATTTGGTGTCCTTGCTATAGTCGTTGGGCACGGCGGTCTGGGGGCCGCTCTTCTTAGCATAGGTTCGTTTTTCCTTAGCGGACAATTTCGAGCATTGTGGATGGAAAAGGAGTCAACATGATATTGCTGGATGGAATCCTCGGTATTAGTAAGTGGTCTTGGTATGTCCACGATCTTTTGGTATGCATTTTCCTGTCCATCGTTTCGCCCGAAGACAAATCAAAGGGCCCGAAGAACCCCGTTGTTCTAACCATCGCCCTCATTCTGGTGGTTTGTTGGTTTGTAGGTCCATTCATCATGTGCGTGAGGCGAAAGAAAACCACCACCCGCACGCTAGGCGTGCGGGTGGTGGTGGTGCGACCTTAGTGATCAGCATACCACCTCTCAGTCCTTTCCACGGAAGTTAGTTAAGGACTTGCTGAAGTCATACAACTCTTGATCGAGTGCGTTAATCGCTTTAATTGCATTGATGGTAGTGCTTGAAAATTTGTTGATATTAGGTCGATTAGGTAGCACGTTAATTTGTTGTGGTATCTGGGGCTCCCAACCTCTTTTTTTGCATAAGGCTATGCAAAATTTATCAAGTTGTTCTTGGTGGCCGATGAGATAACATTGCTTGAGATGTTGTTTAGCAGCGGCCAGTAACGCTCGACGACTTATTTTCGGGTCTAGGAAGTCGGGTAAAAACTCATAATAATCGCCGCAAGCAACTTCTAGCGATAGAGCTAAATATCTCGTTTGGGGGTTACTGAGCAGCTTCTTGCCGATGGGATGATTTACTGCCTCTTGAAGGTTTCTTGGTAAAGCTATGTTTTTGGGTAGCCAGTGATTGGTGTTTCGGTCGTACCAGATGTGGTGCCATTTGCTTATGGTGTTTTGTATTGGATTTCTCAAAAGCGTGATTATTTCTGGATGGTTCATTTGTTTCGTTATCCCCCAACCAAAGTGCCCACGCACTAAACTGTATTGATTGATAGCAACCAGTTGGTTTGGAGTGACCAAAGGCCAACCTTGAGGTCCTAATATTTCGGAGGTTTTGAAATGCCTATCCAATATGGTGGTGAGTGCTGATCCGCCGGTTTTAGGGATATGGAGAAAATACAACATATCGAGTTTTCCCTTTACGATTATTTATACAACATCGTGCGAAGAAACCACCACCCGCACGCTAGGCGTGCGGGTGGTGGTGGTGCGACCTTAGCGATCAGCAAGCTTCTTTTCAGCCATCCATTTCTCGGCCTTCTCAAGGAGTTCGTCAATCTCCTTTACCGATCTTGAAAGTGGCTGCACGTCTTCAGGTTTTGCTTTAGGCATCCTAGCTTCCTCGAAGTCATCGAGTAGCCAGTTGTCTTGAAGCTCTGACGTTTCTGGCCACCGACCGTAGAACGGTTTCCAGAGGGGACAGCATTTCGGTTCCGGAATTGGAATGGGGCTCCTTTTCCGTTTGGTTGTCCGAGTTCTCGGAAGCCAGTAGAACCGATTCTCGGGCCGCTTCCGGTCCCAGCGCCTCCAGCGGCCATAGGTCCGGACTGCTTCCCAGTAGATTTTCTTCAGCCTTTTGAGCTTCAGATAGGTTTCGTAGTCGCATGGGTGGAATCCCCACTTCGACAAGAACACGCTTTGCTCTTCTTTTTTCTTCTTCTTAAACATCGTTAATCTCCTTTTACAAGTTGAAGTTGTCGAAACAGACGGCGATCCTCGCCCACCACGGGTTCGGTCGCAATGGCGGTGAACTCATTACCGAGGTCGGGTTCTCGGAATGCGCAGAAACCGATCCCGGCCTGTTGGAGTTTGTGGGTCCACCGAAGAAGTTGGCGCTCGTTACGCACGGCGCACAGTACCACATATTCGTGGCGGGGAATTGAGAACCGTCTGGCGGCTTCGAGCGAAGCGTGAATTGCCTGGACGGCCTGTTGAGAGGTGGTCAAATCACGTCTGACCAGGACGTACACATACGTGTCAAGCTACGGGTCCTTCATGGGACTCTCCTTTCTATCGTCGTCGCATTGAAACAGGTTGCAACGACAAACACCTGTATCGAGGAACGTTTGACAGATACAGATATTGTCTTGAACGGCTGTTTCTTTTGACGGCACGAGGCAAGGACATAGCTTACCTGCCGTTTTTTGTAGTCGTTCAAGGCTTACTGTGCATTTCGTCATGTTCCTCCTGCCAAAGTGGCAGTTCATATAGTTATTCGAGTAAGTGGTGCAATTATCGTGCCAAAGTGTTGTTGTTTTCGGTCTCGCTAGTGTCAGCCTCTTGGGGCATGCCTCACCTCAAAATACTTGTATGCTACTGGCTCGTCTCTTTTCTTTTGGCCAGAGTTTGACTTGGTATCTCGCAAGCCAAACCACTACGTCACCTTTGTTGACCATCTTTTCTTCGTCGACTTCTGACTTCAAAATCTTGACGCCGTAGTGGCCGGTACACGCATTCCAGGCAAATATCCAAATTGGATATCCCAAGTCCTCTTCCTTAAGTGGGTAGAGGTAGAACCATCGCCAAATACGTTTGAAAATGTTCATGTTAGTTACGTGGTTTGTTATGCCACCCGGCTCGATCTTGTCGTAAGGGCCTTTCGGTGAAGGTAAACTCCAACTCGACGATTGTAAGGCTTTCGTTGAGTGGTCTACCCTTGATCCAATACCCCTTCTTGCTGTGCCTCTTGGCGGTATCCAACTGGTCTTCCCGATACAACGTGCCCTCTTCTGGCCGATCCATCAAGTTGCCACGGCCCATTTGGCCGACTCGCAAATACTTGTCTCCGCATTTCAAAGCGTATACCATGGCGTACTCCTCTAGTCAGGCAGTAGAAAGTCTTCTCGTGCCACCTCCAGCGCTTCGATCAGGTCTTTAAGGGTATCTGCTGTATCTGCCGCATCCCCACCGAGATCAATTTGAACTTGAGTGCCATCGTCGGATATTGACATCCCATCGTTGTCAACGATGAGTTGGAACGAACCGTCGTTGCAATCCTCGTCAATACAGATATCCCAATCGCCCACGCTGCCGTTACCGGCACAGACGTATTTTTTCTTACTCATGTTATCACCTCTTGATCTTGTGGAATTACCTACGCCATGAAAACAGTCGCAATCCGGTAGTAAATCCACAAGCGCATGTTAGTTTGCCTGTGTTGTTGTCGTAGTTGGGGCTTTCCAAAGTTTTGGTAGGCCCGTCAGGTTGATCGTACCTCGTCCAATCGATGTCGCCCGAGGTGAATAGTCGTGCCTCGCAATCGGGACAGAGGAAGTCCTCGGGTAGCGGATGGTTGGCACCTTCCGTCACCAGAAACAACCCATCGTCCAAGCTAGGCTTGAAGAACTCGCTGTCCTTCTCGCTTACCAAAACTGTATCATTCATCTCGCTTCTCTAAGTCTGTGAACGTTATCACATGCGATTCGATGTATGAGACCGTGCCGTCTGCAAAGTAGACTTTGATTTCTTCCCCATCGGGGTCTACGGCGAAGTCTTGTTCCTCATACCTTTCTATTTCCACTTCGTCGCCGGGGAAGAATAGACGGGGGACCGCATAGTCTGAATCCAACAAAGCAAAAGTGTCAGCTAGTAGGGCCTCGTACTTTTCGAGGAATGTCATCATCATCATTTCGTTGCCTCATCCTTGCACTTGCACGAACCACCCTTGATCTGAAATTTTACCTGGATGGTGACTTGGATTTCTGCTTCGCCTTGTTCGATGGGAACAGGAAGCCAGAAATCTTCATCAGGCATTGCTACACCTGCACCCGCAACTGATCCGGGGGCACCTAGCGAGCGATTGCCGTAGTAGGAATGGTCGTTCACCTCCTTGATTTCGATGACCCCGTCGAGAGTTGCTCCGGATGCCTTGCAATAGACTTCCGCCCGGCGCTTTGCGTCTTGAACGGCAGCCTCTCGTGCGCCATCCGTAAGCTCGTTGATTTTGGAGTGGAAGAACCGTAGGTTCTGGACCGCCGCCTTCTCACTTGCGGCGGTGAGAATCACGCCCAATTTGTCAACATCGATGATCGTGATGTTAACGGAGTTGCTCACCTTCCAACCATCCGTTTTCACGGTTGTGAGCCCGTTTTTATAGCGGGGTTGTACGCTGAATCCGGAAGTGCGAATGTGCCGTGATTCCACGCCTTTTTCGGCCACCAGCTTGACAACCTCATTGATCGTTTCGCTGTTTTTCTTGACAGCGGTTGCGGCCTGCTTTCCCTCGGTCAGTACTTGCAAAGAAATGCTTGCACGATCCGGTTGTGCCAGGGACTTACCCACTCCCTGTACTTGAAGCTCTCCACACATGATTATCTCCTTAGTTGAGGTTTTCTTCTTGAGGGCCGTCCTCGAAGTCGTCCTCATTAAAGTCCAGTTGAACCAGAATCTCCTCCGCATAAGAAAGAGGGCCCGGTTGGGTTTCGTCCTCAATGTATTCTTTCAAGAACTCTTTGGCCTTACCGAAAAGCTCTGGTTGTACCATGTCAAGCAACGGCTCAAAGTGTTGCAAGAGGTAGTTTTTGTTCCTCGCCAACTCCTGCTCGTTATCGTCCGTCACCTTCCAATCTTTCAGTAGTGTCAGCCCTAGTACACAGAACTCGTACTGGTCCGCTACCGAGTTCTGGTGCATGTTGTTGAAGAATTGTATCCAGTAGAGATGTTTCAGGTTCCCAGAACCCACGAAGTGTTCATAGTATTTTTTGAATGTGCCATCGAGAGGGCTGAGCGACAGAAGCACACCGGAAATGGTATTAGCGACGTAACCGGGGAGTGAATGTGCATCACTTCCGTATTCTTCTATGCACTCACGCATCATCTCATCCAGGTAAGCGTGCCGCTTGTCGTCGTCCTTGATGTTCTTAAACATCTGGGCTAGGTCTTTGGAGTTTGGATATGGAGATTCGATACACTTCTCAAGCAGCGGATGGAGTTGCCCCCAGTTGGCTGCTTTGGCGTCTTTGATCAACTTCACCTTTGCTTCGATGCGATCCTCGCCGATAGCTTCTTCGCAAGCCTTAATGGCTTTGGCCAACCGGCCCATTTTAAGCACAGGGATTGACCTGAAAGATCGATTCCTTATGGTTACCAGGAGGTCCAATAGATTATCGAAGACATCCCGTCCGCTTAGGCGAGTGCAATTCAGTCGGATGGATTGTACAAGCTTCCCTTGTTTATCGGTGGTCACCTGTAACATTCCATCGAACTCATCAAAGACCTGACTGGTGTCGCAGGTCGGAGCTATGTTAACCTGGACCCATGTGGGTACACCAACCTTATCGAACAGGACTCTCACACGAGGGCGGGCTATTTTCGGCAGTTTCATCCTCTTGGTGCATTCGCCCGTCACAACGCCAGAGGACAAGAACCTCTTGTAGTAGCCGCATACGTACTTCTCAAACCCGTCCGAGCGGATGGTCTCGGTAGCGCCACAATATGGACAGGACGTTGATTTCATTGACACACCTTCTAACGACATGAAAACCCATCCGGGCGCACAAAGTCGACGCCAGGATAGGTTGCAATCAAGTCAGCGACCTCTGTTGTACACTTTATGGACAAAATGGGAAACATCAATGTTTCGCCGAAGTATTCGATCTGGTCTTCAAAACCTTTCTCACACACCCAAGCATGTAAGTTTTCTTGGAATTTGGCATTCCGACGCTGGTTTTCTAACACAAACTGCTCTCTGTCTGCTTGCGTCTCATCCCTCACATCGATTTGTTCATCGTAGGTGATTCCGATTAGATACTGTCTCATAACTTCTCCCTATTTTTCTGTATCGGCATTTATCTTGACCTTAATTAGATTTTCCCTCAAAATCAGAAGGCGTTATGCCGATACAAGTAAAAGAGAGTAAGGTACTGCGATGAACGACCACAAAGAAAGATTGAGATATGGCCCGTGCGACGATCTAAGACGGGTCCTACCGGCAGTCACCGGTTTATTAAGTAAAGGTGCCAGCCGACTCAGCACTGACGCCCTAACAATCCTTAGTGGGGAGATGTTAGATCGTGAGTATATGAATCACGAGACGGCAAGGGATGAGGTGGTCACCGAGAGAGGATTATCCCATGACCTACCATTTGTACACAATGAAAATGGTGTCGTGTATGACGAAGAGTCTTGCGGTATTAGAATCTACCAAACAAAGGGTGAGTTGAAGTACGCCGAGGTAACCATCCCTAACCCGCATCATCTACCGTGGCTCCGTACACTTCGCTACTTTGTCCTACTGAAGAGCGACGAAGAATCATTGAGAGAACATATCGCCCAGAGTAACATATCACTCTGTGCGAACCAGAAGCCACCTGTACTCGCTGAAGGTCTTCTGGATGATCTCGTAAGTAACACCATCAAACCATTGCTGGAACGTGAAAAGCTCGCAAAGTACGACGTTCGCCTTTGTCGAGGAGTCATACTTGACGGTCCACCAGGGAACGGAAAGACCATGGTATGTAAGTGGTTAAAAAAGCTGTGTATCGATAATCGTATCGACTTCGGTCGGGTTTCCGCTGCGGAGATCGACTATCGATACAACTCTGGTGGCCGTCAGGTATACGATCTTTTCAACATGTTCACTGTGACATTCTTCGACGACGTTGGTATGTCGTTTCTGAACCGCCTTCGTGGGCATGATGAAAAGGCTTGTGACATACTATCCGCAATGGATGGTGTTGATGAATGTAACGCTCGCATCCGAGTGTTTACAACTAACGAAGAGATCAAAGAAATCGACGAAGCGTTTATGCGACCAGGACGCATTGATGTCCGCTACCATCTTGAGAAACCAGATAGCAAACTACGACAGCAACTCGTCGAAATTCATTGGACCAAGGAATTACGAGACTGGATCAAAGATGGTTACCTGGGAGAGTTTCTCAACCGTTCCGAGGGCTTCTCTTTTGCCGATTTGGAAAGTATCCGCACTCTTCTGGTTGACGAGAAAGTCTTCGGAAGTGGTGAGTGGAATTTGGAAGCGGCGTTCCAAAAGTTGGAATCCCGCAAAATATCGAAGAGTCCTAAGACTCGATCCGTAGGTTTCAACCGATAAGGAGAAACAAAATGTTCAGATTTATCAGTCCCCTGGCGTGGTTTTTCGCTATCGCCGCTTTTTGCTTGTGCAGTTGGTACGCCGTGGAAACATGGAACGCCGAAGAACTACGAGGCACGGTCAAGGAGCTTCGTGCGGAAATCGAGACCATGGAAACAGCCAAGAGGAACCTTGATGCCGTCGTCTTTATGACACATGGGAAGGCGGAAAAGGATTCCCCAACACTCGCCAACTTCATCGAGGTTGCTTACCAAGAGAAGATGGGCGCACCTTTGATTGACGCTATGTTCGAGACTTTGGTCGACGAAGGTGAGAAAGAAGAAGAGGTAAGCGATGCAAAGTAACGCTAAACCTACCCAGTTGGTAATCAACACCAACTCGTGGCACTACAAGCACTTTTGTCGAGTCCGAAGATTCTTCGGTGTGGACACGAGCCCAGCCACCACAACGAGTCTGTGCCCATATGTCCAAACCATGATTTGGGGCTCCGTTCTGCTTGTCGTCACGCTGCCGCTCCAAATTCTGGGGTGGTTACTGTTGAAAGGCTGCCGCTGGCTCTACAAGGTATCGGAACGCATTGGGCTTACATGCCTTGTAGACTGCATCGACAGCTTTGAGTTGCCGATATCCGGATGGTATGACGAGGACGGCTTCTACAACAAGCCAACCCTCGGGAAGTACATGGAGGACTGCGAAGAATCGCTGGTGAACAACCCATTCTTCATCTTAATGTCATGGGCGTTCATTGGTATAATAGGCGCAGCCGCCGTCACGCTCGTAACCTTGATTTTCACAGGGTTAATCGTTATCCTAGTGACGGCCCTTATCCAAGTGATTCCAGAACTTCCTTCGATGATCTGGTCGCTTATATGTCATCTGGGCTGGCTTAGTGTCCTTTTGGCATGGGCGGTTGTTAGTGTCCTAATCTGGTTCTTTACAGCAGGTTGGTTCTGGGTGCTGATGCTCAAGATGTTGATCTATGCCCTTAGCGCAATCGCCATCTGCTTCGTTGCTGGGTTCATTCTGCTTAAGATTGGTGCCAGCAATGTCTTCCGAAAGCTCTTGAGTTTCATCACGATGAAGTTCAATGGTTACAAGGAAGCCAGAGTTGAAGCACAAGATCGCCGATCCGGCAAAATTCCGGATTATAGACCTTCATGGCTCAGCCAGATTTTCACTTGGCCGTTGGTCTTCATCGGTAGGATTGGGGACAACATCCTTGACTTCTTCCTCTCTCAACGTGTTGAGGGATTCAAGACAACGAAGAAAATCATGTCGCCCTGTGCAATGCTTTGGGCTACCATCGTCGCCATCAAAAAGCGAGCTTGCCCGCTGGTGACCTTCGTTGACGTTGATAAACTCATCGAAGAAGAGGAAGTCAAGCAAGCTGAAAATGTAGTGGAGAACACTGAGGAAACCCATGAAGATCAGGTAGAGGAAGCCTGATTCAAAGCCTCGATTTCGACCCCGAAGGAGGTTTTCAGGTATTGCGACGTTGGGTTGCGCCACCACCATCGCCGTCACGGACGGGTTTCGACCCCGAAGGAGGTTTTCAGGTATTGCGACTGTTAC
>Ga0180438_10001141_pt1 | contig 47939 bp, 44 predicted proteins | sample SS_ome_12_FD_132455 | JGI IMG/M metagenome (GOLD analysis project Ga0180438, IMG submission 132455) | Hypersaline lake sediment archaeal communities from the Salton Sea, California, USA - SS_3_D_2 metaG | ecosystem: Environmental > Aquatic > Non-marine Saline and Alkaline > Hypersaline >...
AAAAAGAACTCGATAGTATTATATCATGGAGTTTTTGTTTTATATTTTGAACATTTGTATTTTGGATTTGTTTCGGGTTTCGGATTTAGAATTTCGTGCTTTTTAAGAAAATGACGTAGCCCTTCCAGTGCGGAAAATATAGATGTACATATTATTGTTTTTTAGGAATGTTTCAATCCGTTCGAGTTTATATCCTGCCGCCTTCATTTGAGCTTCCATTTGCTCTGGTGTGGAATACGCCTTCTTATTCTCATCCCTTGGCAACCACTCCCCGATGGCCAATTTTCCATCAGGTTTCAGCGCGGATCTTGCCTTACGCAGCAGTGCTACAGGATCATCGAAATGATGATAAGAAGAGATAATAAAAATCAGGTCCAGTTCACCCTCCGGCAGTTTCGGGTTCGTGACGTCACCGAGAATCGTTTTGACATTTTTCAGCCCCCATTTCTGGCAGCGCTTTTCCAGGTATTTCAATGCACTGGCATCTATATCTTCTGCATAGACTTTACCATTCTCACCCACTCTCACTGCCAGTTGTACCACATAACGCCCTCGTCCAGCTCCAATCTCCGCTACTGTCATCCCAGGAGCGATGCCCAGGGCATCCATTATCTTTTGGGGCGGTTGTAGGCGGTTAAGCCTTGCCTCATTATGATTCTCCGGGTCAAGTACACCTTGCTGTTTCTGAACACACACTGCAGTGGATGAAACCAAAATAAGGGCAAAAAATATAAATAAGGCTTTCTTATGATACATGTTTCCTCCAAAAAACCATAATACTCTTATACGGAAAAAGGGGGATAGTGTTTATTTGGATATCCTCCCTTTCTGTGCCTGCGGCAGCCCAAACTATGGGGATGGTTCGGATATATATGGAAACAGAAAAGGTGCCAGGCAAGACAGCACGTGAATTAAGAATTAAATTTTTTCAATGACTACGCATAGGAAAAAAGCCACGTACGTGGGAATTTGATTGCAAATGTTTGAAATATGTTGATTTTTTGAAAATTACAAAATACAAATCACAAATCACAAACAAATTCCAAGCCACAAAATACAAATAACAAACAAGAACGTTTAAGCAAAGAAGGAAAAAATCTTAGCTTCAATCTGATTACAGCACTTTTAAAAGAAGCTCAGTTAAGCTGTTTGTAATTTTGGTCATTGTAATTTGTAATTTGCTCTCGTGCTACGTAGCGGAGCCACTCCGCAGAGTAGCATGTAATTTGTATTTTGGGATTTGTAATTTAAAACGTCTCTCACTCATGGTCAGCCATAATGGAAATAAAACTATCGGCAAAATGTTGGTAGATAATTTTTGGTAAGCGCTTTGATTCCTTTCAATGAGCTAAAATTTAGATGGTTTTACAAAAAAAATAGAAAGTCCATTATTTAGTACCCACATATATTAAAAAATAATCCTAAAATTGGTATAATTGAATCCTAAGGAGAAAATATGTCTGCTGCTATTTCTTTACAACCCACAGAGGAGCAAAAACGTTCCCTTAAAACCTTTGCCAACCTGCTGAAGGAATTTCCTAAAAACCCCTCGGATGGTTTTATCTACGATGAATCCACCCTAAAAAAAATTAACCAGGCATGTGATGCGCTTCATGAGGTCACGGAACTTATCAGGCAAAAAAGTTCCAGCCTGGATGAGGACGGAACCAGCAAAATAGCCGGTTCGCAGAAGATACTGGCAGAGCTTATGGATGAGTTACCACGGGAGGCTGCTGATGAATTTTTGTATGACAGTACCATCCATCGATTGGTTGAGCAAGCCCGGGAAATCATAACAAAGCTAAGCGATTCCTAGGTAAATTGTACCTAAATATAGGGTCAGGTATTAACCTCTTTTACATGTCTTTGGGAGAACTTAGAGATAAGAGGTAGAGGGGTAGAGAGGTAAAGAGGTAGGCGCTGCGCGCCATCTCCTAAGCCGCTTTTGTATGTTATCCCTCTACCTCTTTACCTCTCTACCTCTCCATTTTCTTTTCTTTTATTTTCCAAATTTCGAAAGAATTTTCATCTTTATAAGCTTTTTACTCATCGCTCCGTCTGGTTCCTTTTCAACAAATACCAATCGATATTCCCCGATAAATCCAGGGCCCGGGAGCCAGTAGAAAATACCTCTTTCACTATCCATTGTAGAACCAATGGGAAGGGGCCATAATTGCTGGCCAGCCAACAGGTAACCGGAATAGAATTTTGAATTTTGAATGTTGAATTTTGAATTTTTTAAACTTTTCTTCTCAACCTCAGCCTGAATCTCATTGAGATGAATCACTATCCGTTCCAGCTCTTTTATTTCAATAGTGATATTACCTTTTTCATCAGGATAAACAGTTTCAGGTTCAATACTCGGGTTGTATCCCTTTTTCAGCATGACGGATTCCGTATATTCAACAGGCATTTCAGTGATTTCTGACATTGAAAATTGTTTTTTGCTTGCGACTTGAGACGTTTTATAAAGTGTTCCTAAGTTCCAGATATTAAAATAACAGCTGCCGATTCCATCCGTGTTGTTTGCATCATCTGTAGCGACAAACTGTACAGTATGCATACCATTGTCGTATCCCAAAGTATTATAATCATAATAAGCAAGTGCTCCATTACGGTTTTTATAACCGGGAAATAGATCATAGATGTCTTGCCTGAATATTTTATACGTTGCCTCTCCCAAATCTACCCCATCTATAAATAAACGCACTCCATATGAAGGGATTTTATTGGGTGGAGGTGTCAATGCCCATCCCTGGATCCTGTAATTATCGCCGGATATTGCTTCTCCCGGGGCAGGTGTATCAATAGCGCCAAAGGGTTTCACTGCGATGGCATTGTTAATTGTCATGCTCTTTGTACCTAAAGTGACCTGGTTCCCTTCTTTATCCGTGGCAATAGCATGGATTTTATAGGAACCATCTGGTAAAGCATTGGTCAGCATCATATATCCCCATCCAGCGCGAGAGCTGAACGGGTATTGAGGGTAGACCTGGGCCACATCGGGCCGTGCGCCTTCTACAAATAACGCATCTCCAAAATAAATAAGATTGGGACCAATCTCACGGTATAACTTAACACTTAAAACCTCGATATCATCCAATGCCCATCCTGTAACCGGCACACTACCCATTACTTCAACACCGTACTCTGGAGTTTCAAAAAATCCAAAGGGTTGGACAGGTAAGCCACCACCTGATTCGTAAACAGTCAGGGTAACAGCGATTGTTTGAGGAGAGTTAATGGCATTGGCATCCGTAACAGTGATAGTTCCGGTATAGATATCAGGTGAAAGGCCTGAGGCATTGACAGATACAGTGACTACTCCAAAATTTGTGCCACTTGTGGGATTACATTCCAGCCATGTGGCATTATCGCTAACTGTCCAATTCAGGGTACCTTCTCCAATGTTGCGTACTAAAAATTTCTGGTCGCCGGTGACTATCCCCGAACCATTAACAGCAAAATTTAATAGGCTTTTGTTTACAACCAAAACAGGTGTGGAATCACAGAAACAGAGCCTGGTTACAAAGGCGTCACTGTCGCCGCCTGCATAAGAATTCTGGAAAGCATTATGAGTAGGAAAATCTGAACTAGTTGTATAACCCGTCAAATAGGCATCTCCATAGCTGTCAACTGCAATGCCATTGCCATATAAATAATCTCTTCCATTTCCACCAAGGTATGTGGAGTACAATAGAGTATCACCTGCTGGAGATAGTTTCGTTACAAAGGCATCATTATAACCACCACCAAATATTCCTTGAAAGGGATTTTTCCTAGGAAAATCTGTACTCCGTGTCTGACCCGTCACATAGGCACTTCCGTTCATGTCTACTGCTATCCCGCTACCATACTCACCATTACTCCCCCCAAGATAGGTAGAATACACAAGGGTGTTACCTGCTGGGGAGAATTTTGTCATAAAGACATCTTCTGAACCATTTAGTGATCCCTGGTAAGGATTTTTTGTGTGAAAATCCGCACTCCATGTATAACCTGTTACATATGCACTTCCGTACCTGTCTATTGCTATGCCGCCGCAATAATCATTACTACTTCCCCCAAGGTATGTGGAATACACAAGAGTGTCACCTGCTGGAGAGAATTTCGTTACAAAGACATCATAATTACCACCAAATTTTCTCTGAAAGGGATTCTTCTTAGGAAAATTTCCACTCCGTGTCGCACCCGTCACATAGGCACTTCCGTGCCGGTCTACTACTATGCTGTACCCATAGTCTATACTTTTCCCACCAAGGTAGGTCGAATAAACAAGGCTGTTACCTGTTGGAGATAGTTTCGTCACAAATGCAGCTACAACATCTTCAATTGTATCCTGAAAAGGTTTCATCAGGGGAAAATTTCTACTACCTGTCTCACCCGTTAAATAGGCACTTCCAAATCTGTCTATTGCTATGCCAGCGCAATATTCATAACTACTTCCCCCAAGATAGGTGGAATACAAGAGGGTGTTACCTGCCGGAGATAATTTTGTTACAAATGCATCTTGATTACCACTATATGTCCACTGATAAGGATTCTTCGTTGGGAAATTTGAACTGGATGTCGTTCCAGCCACATAGACATTTCTGTTCATGTCTACTACTATGCTGATACCACCTTCACCATTACTCCCGCCAAGATATGTAGAATATACAAGGTTTTTACCTGAAGGAGACAATTTCGTCACAAATACATCACAGGAACCATTTAGCGTTCCTTGATAGGGATTCTCAGTGGGAAAATCCAAGCTCTCTGTAAGGCCCGTCACATAGGCATATCCATCGCTGTCAACTGCTATGCTACAACCATTATCACCAACACTTCCCCCAAGATAAGTGGAGTATATTAGACATACCATCGGATCGATGATTAATTCATAATTCTTGTTATATTTTTTGACCTCAAAGCGGTAAGTGTTTTTTCCTCTTTTTTTGAATTTTGATTCAATAGTAATCTTTTTTCCATCTATCACCTGGTAACTGATAGGTTTTTTGTGTATCAAATTCCCGAATTTCGTTTCAATGATTAAATTTCCCTCTTTGCCGATCCGTGTATGGAATACCTGTTCGTACTTAAAGCTTATTGCCTTCGGATCAGCACCAGGTTTCACAATCCAGTCATATTCAATTTGTTTCTCAATGCCATAAATATTAAGATCGATGTTTTTGTAAACATTTTTGTACAACACGGCCGTTGATGTCTGAATACCGGTGTGCCATTTGGAGGGATCGTTTCCTTTGAAGTAGTTTACCTTGTGTTGAGTTGAACCAACAGGTGTTATCCCAGGATTTGAATTTGCGTCCAGGAAAATCAATCGCGATACATCTCGTTCGGGGGATGGGTGAGTGGGTGAGTGAGGTGAGTGGGTGAGTAAGGCATCGACCTCAACCTGAGTCTTACGAATACTGTCAAATACCAGTCCTTCCTTCGTCATCCACAGGGTGTACCGTGAAGTTTTAGAGTAGAATCGTGCCTTTTCATCCTTCTGGCCCTTGTTGGGAATAAAATAAAGGGGAATGTTCCCGAAATCGGGGTCCCTCTTTACAATGGTTGCTGATGGTGATTGCCCATCAGGCTTCTTAACCTTTAACCGGGAATCTTTAATATCCTGCATGTTTGTGTTCGATGCAAGGATAAAAAATAATCCCAACAACACAACAAAAAGCAAAACAAAGGATTTTTTCATCTTTCCTCCTCCTTTTTCTTTTTTTTACATCAATAAAATAACATAATTTTCAGAATTTTCTTAAATATTTATAAATGTTTAATTTTTCTCTCTATCCAGGTTTTTTATCCCATTTTTTAAACCTCTTTCTGGATTATAGGTAAATAAGCAGTAGTTAAAAATACCGAACTTTTGCTGGGCGGTATTTTGTCCAGTGTTATTCCTGTACATTTGACTACTTTTTTACCATCATCGATGGGAATAAAATAGTATTTTCCTTTTTGGGCTTTCGCCTGGGAAAACCACAAATTGACTTTCTCTTTTAACTTTTCCATTTTTTTCCTCCTCTCCTTTTTATATCATTTTTTGTTCATAATTCTTCATTACTTTTTTGTCATTTCATGTCTACACATATCAGCTCGCCGTAGGTATTACGGCAGTAGATGCGTCCGTTGGAAAGAACCGGAGCTATCCAGCAGCAATTTACATCGCCTTTGGGATAACTCCTCCAATGCTGTATCTTGAAGAGTTTGGCACTGGATATTTCCGTATATCCTCTTGGAGAAACTTCTGCAATGGCGAGGTTCCCCTGGCCGTACAGGATTATAAGTTTGCCGTTGGATCCTATTAAAGATCCCCCAGCATCCACTTCTTTTGCCCATTTTTCCTCACCAGTCTTAATCTCGATGCATTGGAGATATTGTTTATTGGATCTCTTGAATCCATACCCATGCCCGTTAAGAATAACCCAACTCTGAAATGCAGTATTATATTTTTTGTTGCGCCATAGGACTTCCAACTTCCCTTTCGTTATCTTCAGCAGAGCGCAGCCCTTTACGGTTCTTGACCTACTTGCAGATAAATAGATCAGGTTTTGGTTAAAAAAAATAGGATCTGCATAGGATTTCCATTTAATGGTCCACTGCACCTTTCCTTTTTTTAGATCCACTATATGAATAGTATCATCTCCCTGGATGGCTGCCAGCCGTTTTTTGCCGAAGTTGAAAAGAATAGGAGTTGCAAGACCCCCTTTTTCAGGCGTGCTTTTCCATATTACCTTGCCATTCTTTTTATTCAAAGCAACACCGGATTTGCCTACGTTGAGAATAAGCAGATCTCCTTCGATTACAGGCGAAAAGGCAAATTCCTCGCCGGATAATTGCACCAAGCCATCTGTGATTATATTTTTCTTCCACATTATCTTACCGTTCAACGCACTGAAACAAAAGAGATGACCTTTCCGGCTGATAGTATAAAGGCGTGAGCCATCAACCACCGGTGTAGACATGGGTCCCGGATAAACTCCCTTGTCACAGGAGTAGGCATATAGCCATATTTTTTTGCCAGTCCTGTTATCGAGGCAAATAACAATATCCTCATAACGTATAGTTTTGCCCGAGGTAAAAGCCTTATTTCCCATCGTGTAAAGGTAATTTCCTTTGATTGCGACAGCTGAGTGGCCTTTCCCCACATTCCTCTTCCATACGATTTTGGGGGTTGTAAGAGCTTTGGGATTCCACCCGGTTTCCGTTGAAATGCCGTTGGCATTGGGTCCTCTCCAGGCGGTCCAATCATCGCCAAATGCTGTGCCGGAAAAAACACAGAAAAGGGCGAGGATAACCGAAAAATTAAGAAATGCAAAATCTTTATTTTTCATAAGACCTCCTTTTAATTCATTTGGTATTGTAAAAAGGTTATTATTAAGAACTTTCCACATTACCGGTTTTTTAACCGATAAAATAATAATACCATTCCCGTATTTTTGTTTAATATTCATAATACTTTATATATTTTTCTTAATATGCTGAATTAGAGGGGCTTTTGAGATTTAAAGACTTATAAATATTTAATTTTTTTCGCACTCCATTTTTATGACCCATTTTTTGGGCGAATTTAGAGAGCTCACAGGTAAGAGGTAGAGAGGTAAAGAGGTAGGCGTTGCGCGCCATCTCCTAAGCCTCTTTTTTTTACTAACACTCTACCCCTCTACCAATTACCCCTTAAGGTTCTATCATTTAAATAGTCGTTCTTGACTCGCCTTTTTTTCAAAATATAATTCCTAGTTTTTTTATATGACATTAAATATATTAAAAATATAGCCTTAGAATATTAACTCGTGCTTCGTAGCGAAGCTACTTCGCAGAGTAGCACTCGTGCTTCGTAGCGAGGCTACTTCGCAGAGTAGTATTTTATTAAGTTTGAAATTAATAAAATTGATTTTTTGGGACATAAATATTAAAATAATTAAAGGTGAGGGATAAAATATGATATGTTAAATGGCATGATAGAATCAGGGGCAGCAGGCACACGGATGCCTGCTGCCCCGTGACCTTTCTAAACGTTAACGTTTAAAGTCAGCCGCATCCGCCACATATGGTTGGATTAGCTGTCCAACATGCTCCACATATGGTTGCATCTTCGCAGGTTTCATACGTGTTGCAGTAGGCGGTGCACGTAATCCTAACCGTGTACATGCCGCCTTTGACGACAGCCATTGAATCATTGTTTAAATCGGCTACGGTTTCTTTGTTTAACTTGAGTTTTTTGGTGAATTTTTTTGCTTTCATCTTTATAATCCTCCTTTTTTTGTTTGCAAGGTCAACAGGTTATTATTTAAACGTTTCAAATTACTGCTTATTTAAACAACAAAAGAATAATACAATTTCCGGATTTTTTCTTAAAGATTTATAAATCTTTATATTTTTTTTCTCTATCCTGGGAGAAAAGAGGAAATAAGGGGCGGCAAATTTTTAATCACAAAGATGACGAAAATATCATCCGTGTTTCTCGTGCTTCGTAGCGGAGCCACTCCGCAGAGTAGCAATCCGCGTTCATCCGCGGCTAAAAAACTTATCATCATGGAAGCTACAAGGGGAAAACCGGAAAACCGCATTACTTAACGTTTTTTACCTATTTTTACCCGCCGATTAATTGGACGACGTATACAGAATCATATCCTGTCCGACGACAACAAATCGTCCATTCCCGTATGCCACACCCCAGAAATGTTCATCGTCGATTGGGGAAGGTTCAAATGACCATGAGGTGCCATTTGAACTGGATAAAATGGTCCCCATATGACCGGCGGCCACAAACCTGGAATTGCCATATGCCACGGAATACAGATGCTCGATGGTACCCGAATCTCTCTTTTTCCAGTACTTTCCATCAGAGCTGGTTATAATCTTCCCATTGTGTGCGACTGCAACAAATAGAGAGCTGCCATTATAAGCAACACTAAAAATATAGGTGTTGTATAAGGGTGTTCTTCGGTCGATCCACTTAATTCCATCACGACTGGTCAGGAGTGTACCCTTCGCCCCTACGGCGACATACATCCCCTTACCATAGCATACGTCATACAACCGTTCAGTTACGCCAGAATTCCTCAGGGTCCAATTGTATCCATAGGGGCTGGTGAAAATCGAACCGTTGTCACCCACAGCGATGTACAACGAATTACCATAGCAAACCCCCCGAAGTCTTATAGTGGATCCCACTGATCGCAGTGACCAGGATGTCCCGTCGTAACTGGTACGTACGGTGCCGTTATACCCGACTGCCATAAACAGCATATTATCAGGGTTATAGGTGACTGCTTTAAGGTAATTTCTTCGTTTAAATGTCCTTGGAGTCCAGTTAATTCCATCGGAACTGGTCATAATTTTGCCCTCGTACCCGACACATACGAACGTGCCGTTGCCAAAGGTTACATCCCAATGTTGGTATCCCGGAGTACTTGCTATGTTCCAGGTTTCTCCATTGATATCACCTACCAATAGAAAAACACTGAATACCCCGAAAATCAGTGAAACAAAAAACTTTTTTTTACTCATCTTTTTCCCTCCTTAAATTTTGGATTGGCGGTTCTCCGGTTTTATCCCTTAAGAGCCTTCTTTTGTTCTCTAGCAAAAAGACTTCTTAACGTTCACATAATGGACTTTCCATCTTTCCTTCTCCTTTTTTGGCCTGTAATATCAAATGTTATTGAGTTGAAACGTCTGACATTACCTTTAACCGATAAAACAATAGCATAATTTCCAGATTTTTGTTTAATATTTATAATACTATATACTTTTTTCTTAACATGCTGAATTAGAGGGGTTTTTGAGAATTAAAGATTTATAAATATTTAATTTTTTTCAAGATATAATTTTTAGTTACAATATAAAATTATATCATAATTTTTAAAAATGTGTTGTAATGGAAGATGTTTGACCATCTTTCCTTACAATAGTCCACGATTCCATTCATCCAGAGATGGTGGATTTTGGAAAAAAACTTGTAATTAAACGAATTTGTTTGTATTATATATAATGATAAGGAGGTATCCAATGGTACGAAGACCCATTGCTTCCGGGAACTTTTATCCGGGAACCAAATCCATCCTTGAAGAAGAACTGGGTAAGTATATTGAGCTCTCTGCCATCAAGAAAAAAGTGATTGGGTTGATTTCTCCCCATGCTGGTTATGTCTTTTCCGGTGCCTGTGCAGGGAAAGGATTCGGAGCTGTGGACGTTCCAGGGACCGTTATTGTACTGGGGGTCAATCATTATGGATTTGGTCACCCCTTTGCAGTAGACGGCCATGATTCCTGGCAAACACCCCTGGGACCGGCTGAAGTCCAAAAAGAACTCAGAGAAAAACTGGTAAAGGATTCAAAGATATTTGCAATTGATAATAATGCTTCCATAAAAGAACATTCCCTTGAAGTCCAGGTCCCCTTTGTGCAATATATAAACCCGGCAGCTAAAATCTTGCCAATTACGATTGCTGCGGCAGATGTTCAACGGTTAATGGCAGCGGGGAAAGAAATCGCCGCGCTGATCAAAGACAATCCTGATGATATTTTAATGGTTGCCTCTACAGACATGAGTCATTTTATCAGTGAAGAGCGGGCCAGGGGAAAAGACAAAAAGGCGATTGATAAAATCCTCCTATTAGACCCAGAGGGTTTGATGAATACCGTAGCAATGGAGAGAATCTCCATGTGCGGTGCTGCTCCCACTGCTATTATGCTCTCTGCAGCCCTGGAATTGGGCGTTCAAAAGGCTGAGGTTATTGATTATACCAATTCTGGTCGAATAATGGGAGATTACAATAGGGTGGTGGCCTACCTTAGCATGATTGTTTACTAATGGACTATAAACTCGAGAGAATTATTTGTGGCTGTAGAAATGCTTGATGAGCAGAGGGAATCGATCGAAGGCGGAAGGAATACCCGGGAGAAATTTAGGGATACTAACTGAATATGCAGAGGTAGATGATTTTTTTACGGAGAAAAAAATAAAGGCCAAAGGTGTCACTACCTTTATCGACCCGGATAAATGGATGATGGAAATGTACATGATTGGTCCACAAGGTGAATTCAAAGACCTGGAGGTGACCCATATCCGGAAGAAATAACCGCTTGAACTGCTTCTATATATGTCATCCTCTTAAGTTTCATTTTTCCCATGAATCGCTTATATGTACACATTTGTGTCCACCATCCCCTGTGATTCCTGTTAGAATTGATACAATAGTTAAAGATTAAGTGAGGTTTTAATTGTCTTTGCTGCTATTTCATGGCCTTTAGCAGTCCAGTGACCGTCATAAATCAGGAATAGTTTCTCCTGGGATCCTTTTGAATGCTTAATAAATGATGTATATAAATCTATATAGTGAATATCATTGGTTTTACAATAGTCTTTAATTTTTTTTTCAATGCCTCCCATGGGCAAAATCACATCAGTGAAAAGATACTTTTTTCGGCCTATTTTATTTTCAGTTTTTGAGACATTCCATGGAAGGGGCACCAGTGAAATAGCAATATTAATATTTTCTCTTTTCGCAATATCTTGTAGTTTATCCAAAAACCAAAAACTAATATTTACCCTATCCGTGGTTTCTTTATCCCACAAATTAGTAGGCCTTGATAATTCCAGAATATCCAATATAATAGCCTTTTCTTTAAAATTTGGCGGTATCAGCTTTATTGCGGATTTACGAAAGTTGTCAAAATCATTATTAAGTAAAAAATCAATGGTCTCCTGGCTAAAAGGAGGCATTTTTTTCTTCAACTGGTAAAAAAAGTTTGAAATTAACTTAATGCTCTTTAGCTCAATAGCAAACCAATTGGTTTCCCTTTTGGGTTTAATAATCTTTTGATGCGCTGGGATATCAACATTAAATTTTAATGGTAATCCTTTTTCGTCAAAGACAGTTTGTTTTATATAGCCATTATCTGCGTTTGAAGATGCTGAATAAAAATCATTAATGCATAAAAAAAGAATCACCAAGTTTACCTTTAATTTTATGCCCTTTTTATTGAACCAATTTAACTCTAACAGGGGAGACCAACTGCTCATCCCATGTTGAATAACTAAGCAGTCCTTCTTGTTGATTGTTTTGTTTAATATCTGACCAACTGTATCCTCATATTTTATTTCATCAGCTTGAATAAATGAATCACCAAGCAGCAAAATCCGATATTCTCCTTCTCGTTTTGCTGGAATTTCAGGGCCGCGGATACCCAAACTGTTAATTTGATTCTCTACAGGTAGGAATTCATCATATTTCTTTGGGTATCTTAAGAATATTTGACTTGGACGGTAATCATGGTGGAATTTTTTGGACATAAGGTAGACTGTTTTTCTTTTTCTATTTAGATAATTGATCTTTGGTTTATCGGTTATTTGCAAAAATAATTCGAATACTAGAAAACAAAATATCACTGAAAAGTAAAAAAGAATAATATTCCCCTTTAGACTCTTTTTGGAGGGTGGAGTTACGAATAGTATACCGAATAATATCAACGATATATCAAAAAACCAGATAAGAATTTTAGTAGATAGAATTAATAATCCATCTTTGCTAAATAATGCTGCAAGCAGCCATTCATTCAAAATAATACCCAGCAGAATTAATGCAAATCCAAAATAACGTAGGCATATTTTTCGTTTAGACCTATTTATCATACACGCCTCCTACAATCAAATAATTTGAACAAAGTAAATCGGATGGGAAAAAACGGGACAGTTTTTCATGATAACAGGTCCTCACGCGTAGAGTTATGAAACTCATCCTTCTGTGTTTTCTGTGTACTCGTGCTTCGTAGCGAAGCTACTTCGCAGAGTAGCACTCGTGCTTCGTAGCGGAGCCACTCCGCAGAGTAGCATTCTGTGGGCTCTTTTTTCATAGCAAGCGAATGATTTTGCTATAAAATCAAATTACCACCTCTTTCAAGCTCTCCTTGATTAAATAGCCCAGGAAGGCTTCGTCACGATTTAAAATACCCAGGCGGTTGTTGGTCATATGAACATAACTTTCAAGAATGGCCCACAATTGCTGATGGGATTCCGGGATATCTTCAAGAGGTTGAAGTTTAAACCGGGGGGGGAATACCAGCTCACCACGGATTTGCGCATCCTTTAGTCGCTCCCTGATGACTGCCATGTCTGCTATCCACAGGTTGAGCCAATCCTGTTCAAATTCCACGTTCTCCATAAATGCCTTCCACAAGGTATTAAAATAAGGAACGAGCACTGCTTTTTGTTTAGAAAAATTATCTTCAAAGGCCTTTGTGGTGGTGTCCCTGCGTTTTTTTAGCTCTTCAGGCGCGATGTTTTCTTCATATCTATAAGCCCTGGAGAACCACAACGTAGCGATATGGGAATAAAATGCAGCGGCTTCTTTTAAATTCATACCCATGGAAAACGCAAATCCAAGATGCAGTTGAATGGCAGCGCCCAATGCCCGGTCATAGTCCCAATGTTCGCTTTCCTCAATGATGGCCAGCACGGCATTGGATGAAACTTCGAATTGTTTCTCTGCAACTGAAATGCCTAAAGGACCTCCATATCGTTCGAGTTCAGGCTCGTATGGGATGAATTGTACAGAGTTGTTGGAGAACCACTCCAGCTCCTCTGGAAACTGTTTCATCCGCTCCGGTTCTTTACGATCCGACGGTTTTACTTTGAAATAGCTGCGGAAATGAGATTCCAACTGCGGTTTGACCTTTAAATCCAGGTATTTTTTTTCGCCTTTAAAACGGAGCCGTATATGGGGGCCCCGTTCCCAGAAGCGGATGAAAAAAAACTGGTCTACCAGGTTCTTTTCCATCACATAACGGACAAAGGGCTGAACTCCTTTTATTAAAAACGCTTCCCAGGGTTCAGCATAAAATAAATAAGCAGCCAACCAGGTTTGGTCTGAATCATTCATCCTTCTCCTACGGGTTGGATGTACCCTTGCACGATTTCATTTAATATTTAATTTAAGCTAAATAATAGCCAATTATAGCTTTAATGTCAAATGATTTTGAATTTATCAAGGTTCGCTGTATTTGTAATTGTAAATAAAAAGTGAATGGGGGACAGAGTGTGCTCTGTCTCCCATCCACATATTGTTTTGTTATTTTTTGGATGCCGAAGCCACGTTGGAGCAGCTCTCGCCATCGCCGTTGTAGGCACAGACTTTGTAATAGTAGGTCACCCCGGACAGGGCACTAAAATCATCGTAGGACGTTACGTCAGGGCCAACAGTATCAAGCGGATCGAAAACGATCCCGTCAGTACCTCTGTAAATATTGAATCCGTCTTCATTGTTAGAGTTGTCAGTCCAGGTTAAGTTGATTTTGGCTTTACCCTTGCCCTTGGCTACCAGGTTTGTGGGTGGATCAGGTGGATTGGTTGGACATACAGGCGTGGTTGCAGTGGCTGTATTAGAATAGTCGGAATCACCGAACGCATTGGAAGCCCTTACACGATACCAATAGGTGGTATTTTCTAAAACCGTGGTGTCGTTGTAAGTGGTAATATCGGTTCCAACCGAATCAATTTCAAAGAAAATGGAACCATCGGTGCTTCTTTCAATCTTAAATGACGTCTCATTGTCGGAATTATCCGTCCAGGCCAGGTCGATCTGGTTACAGGTCGGTGCATTGGCTGTTAAACCCGTTGGTGCTGCTGGAGGATTATCATAAGGCGTTGCAGATGCCTCGTTTGAGTTGCCAGACTCGTGACTACCCGCATCGACTGCTGTCACCACATAATAGTAGGTAGTGCCAGCGGTAACGGTGGTGTCGGTGTAGTTGCTGATAGTTACCGAGTCGATCTGGGTGTAGGGGCCACCAGAAGAGGTGGAACGTTTCACGTTATAACTGGCAAGATCAGGCTCGGTGTTATCGTTCCAATCCAGGTCTACCAGTCTGAGGCCGGCAGTTGCAGTCAGCCCTGTGGGTGGATCTGGAGGTGGGTCTACAGGTCCGGTTTCGCCGCCGGAGACGATTAGCGCATAGTCGGCATCAATGGCGGGTGTCTCCACATGGCCATCCTGTACTACCTCGTCTGCCAACACCTGGATGGTCCAGGTTCCAACTGCCGGGTTCTGGATGAACACATTCTCCACCGTGTCTATGGTGTTGGAGCTGCCACCAGAGGTGGACCACAGACCAATATCCAGGCCGTTGTTACCCCAGTAATAGGTGGTTCCATTGGGCTCGGTGACCTTCAGTGACAGGTCGTTGATGCGATGAACAGAAGCACCAGGGACTCCCGCGGGATCGGAATATACGAGTGTTGCTTTTAACGGCTGTGTCCCGTCCACGTTTAGGTTGTAAGTATGGGTTTCCAGGGGGGTGATGACAGCACTCTCATCAATAAGAATCGGGAAGCCCCATCCATAAAGTTCAGCCATGTCGTAGAGATTCCCCACATCTGCCATGCCCCAACCTTGATGCATCCGGGTCCAGTCGTCGCTGGTGCCGCTGAAGGGATATTGATAGGCGGAGTTAATCAACAATGCCTTTGCAGTGGTATGATGGGGTCGGCTGTTAAAAACATCCCTGCCCAGTCCTGGTCCACCGGCAAACACACCATCGGCCCACATCTGGAAAATCAGGCCCATATGACCGGCGGTAATAGGGGTCGCGCCGCTGGTGCCGCCAAAAGTATTGGTGTAGGCTGTGTCGCTGCTGTAATAGGTGGTTCGAATATAGTCGTAGAAATGCCATACATCCGGCTTGATACGACCATCAGCAGCAGGACCGATACTGGCACCACCGCACCAGCAGTCGTCCGTTCGGGAGAGGGTGTCGTAATGTCTCACACCGCCGACGGAAAGTATGTTCTTGGCCCAGGCCTGTGGTCGTGAATACTGATTCCCCATGTTGCTCTGGGACTGGCATATAAGGATATCCAGGTCGAAAATAATCTCATCAATCTCGGCCGAAATGGTAGTGTAGTCCAACGTTTGAGTATTTCCCCAACTGTTGGTTTGAAAGACAGCACGGTAGATACCAGCGGGATCCACCAGCTCCTCGGTATGGACGTATCTGTCAGTAAAACAATTGTAACAGGCAAAAATCGGCTGTTCCGGATCCGGCAGCATGCCGCGGGCATCGGCACTGCCCGTACCATCGCCGAATACGATACCGTAAACCGATGTCCCATGGCTGGTGCTGGTGCTGTTGCCGCCGTGGATAAGGGGTGGGTGTGCCTGGAAGTCCACGTGAGTGGTACGCAGACCACCGTCACACACCTCGGCCCGCACGCCTTGTCCGGTATAACCTTGAACCGTCTCTAAATAGTTACCCCCACCAATCTCCCGGGCATTATTCATATCATCTTCGATCGGGGTCCAGCGGTCGATAGCCAGTACATAGGGCAGAGCTGCCACCTGTTGCAGTTGATTTTGATCCAGGTTGGCTTCAAGACGGCGGCCTTTTGTTTTTAATACCACTTCTCCGCCAATGCTGTTGATGAAATCCACCACATCCTTTCCTTTGGTTTTCTTTGTCAACCAGATGGAGTAACGAGTGACAGTTGTTTCCATCGTCCGACTCACGTTATTATCCAGTCCCTGCTCCAACTTGTAGCTGGGGGGATAGATTCCCACCCACCGAACAAAAGGCATGTTCTGCACGGTTCTGCTGGTTTCCCCGGACATCTCCACGATGAGAGCGTGATGCGGCAGCGTACCGCAAATCGCTCCTCCGGCGGCAATGATTTGCTTTTGATACGCCTCGATTGCCTGGGTCACACACTGCACAATGTAAAGGTTGACATCTCCTGCTGCCGGTGTTATCAAACCCCGGGGAGGGTCTACAAGTGGATCAAATACCTGCTGGCGCATCTTGATCGTTAACCGTTGGGGGAATTCCCGCGAGAAATTCTTCCCATCCAGGCTGATGCGATAGGTCTGGTTCCCTTTAAGCAAGATGCGAACCGGCGAGTCGGCCAATTCGATCATTCGGTCTTGGTTCTTGACTGCCTTTTTCTTTGATAAGTCCGCGGCTGTCCCGATCAGGCCAAGGACACAGACAAAGGTAATCAAGAAAACCAGGATACGATTTTTTTTGGTCATTTTACCTCCTTTTTGATACATTTGTATTTTAAATAGTTTTATAGCCAGACCCGGAAAGTAGAAAATATATTTTCCATTAAAAAATTGAAAGTGTCAATCCATCAAAAGTTGTATTTTTGGTAGTAAAATTTTTTTGCGTGAATACAACTAAAGTTGTATATTTAAGATGCCACCCCATCGGTTGACAAGAGTAGGAACATAGAAACTAGATTATCATGATAAAATACATCAATGCGATCAAAAAGAGAATTTTTACCAAATTAGCTTTGATGGAAATCCGCCTGGGTTTCTCCTCCTTCTGGTATACTAAAAAATAGTAGAGGAGGGTCATCCCAATGGCAACGCCAATACCCACTAAGAGGTAGATTTCCTCAACCCCTGCCCATCCGCGTATGCTTAAAAATCCTATCACTCTTTTTATCATAGTCCCTTAATCCCATATTTTCCCATTATAGCAAAAAAATGTCAACACTCAATTGTTAATAATTAATTTTTTTCGACTCATTAAGTGCATAAACCAGACAAGCCGAAATGCGACCCTAAGATGGGCTTGTCTGGAAATTACAAATTACAAATCCCAAATCACAATCAAATTCCAAACCACAAATTACAAATTAATAAAAACACCCTTTAAAGGCTAGAAAGAAAAAGAAAAGCTCATGTTGATCCTAAGTACATCACACGCAATAGAAGCTCGTTTTAAATGTTTGTAATTTGGGCCATTGGAATTTGTAATTTGCTCTCGTGCTACGTAGCGGTGCCACTCCGCAGAGTAGCATGTAATTTGTATTTTGTGGTTTGTAATTTTATTTTCTACTATTTCCTGGAAAATTTTACTGTAAAGTAACTAATGTGCCTCAGGGAGGAAAGGGTGGTGGAGCCGCAGGCCGCGGGGCACGAAACGCGGCCTGCAGGGCCCCACCTTCTGCCTTCCCAACTCTCCGCAGAGTGTCCCCCTGCCCGGGGACTCAGAGGATGTCCTCGCCAAAACCCCTGCCAGGGAGGAGGCTCCCCTACCAGGGATTAAAATCTGGGAAAGATATTAAAGCTGAAATTCTTTCTGGCCCTATTCCCATATTGATCCTCTTCAATAAAAACCAACCGATATTTACCAACATATCCTGGACCCGGCTGCCAGTAAAATATACCCCTTTGACTATCCAGGGTTGAACCGATGGGAAGGGGCGCTAATCGGTTACCTATTACCTGATAACCACTATACAGTGGGGCAAGACCCGCTGCTTCCACAGGAAATAATCGCACTTCGACTCGTTCCAATTCTTTGATTTCCACATTAATAAACCCATTATCACCTATATAGCACTCTTGAGGGATTACATTCCGATTAAATCCTTTTATAACCGCAACAGGAGATGAATCATCAACAGGAATACGTGAAAGATCATTATTTTCCAAAAACCCATGACCCTTGACCCATGACTGTTGAACCTTTGCCCCTGAGTTCTGAATAGAGAAATAACGGCTGCCAATGCCGTCTGCATTCGTTGCATCGTCGGTGGCTATCCACATGATGGTATGAACACCATTGGTGTATGTGGTGGTATCAAAATCAAAATAAGCAAGGGCACCATTGCTGTTGGCATACCCGGGGAACAGGGTCGCTACGTCTGACCGGTACAGGTTATAAATGGGATTCCCCAGCATAATGCCGTCAATATATACCTCTATAGTAGAACCATCAATGGGAATGGCATTGGGCAGCGGGGTTAACACCCAACCCTGGTTCCTGAAGCTGCTCCCGGAGGCGCTTCCCCCTTGGGTGGGTGTATCAATAGCACCAAAAGGCTTTACTGCATTGGCATTATCGACGATTACGGTTTTGGAACCCAATGTCACCTGGTGCCCTTCCACATCCGTGGCAATGGCATCAATGATAAACGTGCCGTTGCCGCTGTTGGGAAGGAAATTGGTGAGCATCATGTATCCCCAACCTGCTTTATAATTATTAGGATAATCAGGATAGGCTTGTTCTACATCGGGCCGTGCACCATCCACGAACACTGCGTCACCGATATAAACCAACGAACCGCCAGAGTGCCTGTACAGTTTCACACTGACTACCCCAAGATCGTCCAACACCCAACCGGTAAACGGTACACTACTCCTGATGGTGGAGTTATTAACGGGTGTGGCATAGTCTCCAAATGGGACTGACGATTTTCCCGGCCCATATACATTCAACGTAACCGGTAACGTCTGGGGGGAGTTGGTGGCATGGGGATCGGAAACAGTAATGGTCCCGGTATACGTCCCTTTAGCAAGACCTATGGGATCGACCGTAACCGATACCACACCAAAACCAGTCCCGGAAGCGGGAGAGCAATTGATCCAGCTCTTATCAGCGCTTACCGACCAATTGAGTGTACCGGCACCGCTGCTGATGGAAACGGTTTGCGCCCCGGTCGTATTTCCTTGAACGGCGCCAAAGGTTAATTGAGTACGATTTAAAATAATCGCGATATCCGGCGTGTATTCCACCTTATCCAGCCACCCGCAATCTGAGCCGTAACTGTAGTAAGAGTTTTTCTCATAACTCCACTTTAAAGTATGGGCACCGGATGAGATGTCGTATGTTCTCTGTGTCCAACTGCCAGGGGTACCACTGATGTACGTTTGATAATTATTATCGATGTAAAAGTATAATTTATCAGAATATGATGATGACACTTTCCACCAGAAGCTTAATGTACCAGGACCGGTCACTGTGGTCTGGATATAGGTAGATTCGGAATCGCCGATGGCACCACTCTGGGCAGCGTCACCATCATAATAATAGGTAGCCGTCTGCTCAAACCAATTGGCATTGCCGCCGGTGGTCCAGGTAAGGTTACAGTTGTCAACCGCCCCACATAGAGTTCCAAATTCAGCGGTTGAAAACTTGCTTACAAAAGCATCCATATCTCCATTTAGAGTGTCTTGATATGGATTTTCAGTGGGAAAATCAGGACTTTCCGTGAATCCTGCCACATAAACATCGCCATTGCTGTCTATGGTAATGGCTCTTCCTACTTCCAGGTCTCCGCCTCCCAAAAACGTGGAGAAACTCAAACTGTTACCGGTTGCTGAGAACATGGATACAAATGCATCGTAATTTCCATTGTAACTGCTTTGATAAGCCCTTTTTACCGGGAAATTGGAACTCTGGGTCAATCCGGTCACACACGCATTGCCGCTGCTGTTTATCACCACATGGGCTGATTCATCCACCTCAATCCCTCCCAAATAGGTGGAATACACAAGATTGGTACCGGTGGTAGAAAATTTGGTAACAAAGGCATCTTTACCGCCGCCGGCATGAGAGCTTTGATAGGCATTCTGGGTAGGAAAATTCGTACTGTAGGTGTCTCCCGTAGCATAGGCACTGCCGCTGCTGTCCACAGCAATGCCCCAGCCCGAATCACTTTGATTACCCCCCAGGTAGGTGGAATAGATCAGGCTGGTCCCGGAGGAGGAGAATTTTGTAACAAAGGCATCATATTCCCCGCCACCGTGGGTGTTTTGGTACTCATTTTTCCTGGGGAAATTGGAGCTGGTGGTTCGTCCTACCACATATGCATTGCCGCTGCTGCCCTCTACAATCCCGAATCCTCCGTCTTTACCGTTACCTCCCAGATAGGTGGAGTAGACCAGGCTGCTGCCGGATACGGAAAATTTGGTCACAAAAGCATCATTCCCTCCACCTCTAAAAAAGGATGTATAGGCATTTTGGGTGGGGAAATTAGTACTGGCGGTTTGTCCTGTCACATATATATTACCACTGCTGCCCAGGGCAAGGGCGTATCCGATATCAGTACTACTACCTCCTAAATATGTGGAATAGGCCAAACTACTCCCCGAAGAAGAGAGTATGGTAACAAAGACATCCTTATCCCCACCACCGTGGGTGTTTTGATAAGCATCTTTTAAGGGAAAGTCGGTGCTGTGAGTAAATCCTGTCAAATACGCCTTCCCGCTGCTGTCCACCTGGATACCCTCTCCTGCTTCATTATCACTGCCACCCAGATAGGTAGAGTAAACCAGGCTGCTGCCAGAGGCGGAAAATTTAGTCACATAGGCATCATAATCTCCACCTCCAAAGGAATTTTGATAGGCATCGTCAACAGGGAAATCAATGCTGTAAGTATCGCCCGTCACATACGCACTACCGCCGTTGTCCACTGCCATTGCAAATCCATGCTCGTCTCCACTGCCGCCCAGAAAGGTGGAATAGGCCATAACCACAGGATCGATGACCAAATCACAACTTTTATCGTAATATCCAACGTCAAATCCATATGTATTCTCCCCGATCTTTTTGAATTCTACATCAACATCAACATGAACATGTACCCTGTGTTCTCTTTTTGGCTCCATGCTGATTTCCTGGTAACTGACCGGCCGTTTGTGAATTAATTCCCCCAATTGTGTTTCGATTAACAGGTTTCCCCTCTCATCGATGCGGGTACTTTTTACGTTTTTGTATTGGAAACGAATCTTCTGCGGATCTCCACCGGGTTTGACGATCCAGTCGTACTCGATCTGCTTTTCAATCCCATATACCTTTAGATCGATATTTTTGTAAAGGTCTTTGTATATCACTGCCGTTGACGTCTGAATATTCGTCTTCCATTGGGATGGATCGTTTCCTTTTAGATAATTGACCTTGTGACGGGTTAATTCAATGGGGGTCATTTCCGGGTTTCTGTTCGAATCAAGGAAAGTAATTCGGGACACATCACGATTGAATAATGAATGATGAATTCCTTCTCCTTCTTTAGTTTTTCTGATACTATCGAATATCAACCCTTCTTTTGTCATCCATAAGGTGTAGCGTGAGGTTTTGGCATAGAACCGAGCCTTTTCATTCACCTGGCCCTGGTTGGGAATAAAGTAAAGGGGAATGTTCCCAAAATCGGGATTCCTCTTTACAACGGTTCCTGATGATGATTGATCACCAGGCATCTTGACCTTTGACTGGGAATAATGGATATCCTGCATTGTTGCATTCGAAGCAGAAAAAAAGATCATCCCCGCCAAAACAATAAAACTTAAAACAATCAAACGTTTCAATTTCATATTTTCCTCCTTCTTATAAATTAAGAGCCCACGCAATAACGAACACACAGAGAAACACAGAAAAAATACACGGAGATCATGACACAAAGAGTTCTGTGTCCTTTCGTGTATTCTGTGTTTTCTGTGGGCCCTTCTTTTTTCATTTTTTTCATAAACGTTTTGACCTCATCTTTTTTTAACCGATAGATATAATAATATGATTTTCAACTTTTTGTTTAATATGGATAAAAGTTTATCTTTTTTTTTTCAAATGCTGGATTAGAGAGGGTTTTGAGATTTAAAGATTTATAAATATTTAATTTTTTATTTTTACTTCACGCTTTTTTTTTATATTTGTTGTTGAATTATGAGTGAATTTATATTATAAATATATATTGCATGCACTTTTTGAATGCAGGAGGTAATCATGAAAACACTAACAATACGAGGTATTGACCCGGAACTTGCTAATAAAATAAAAGAGAGTTCCAACAACTGCGGCGAGAGCATAAATAAGTTGATATTACGGATATTAAAATCAGCATTTGGCCTTGGGGAAAAACAGGTATTTCCTACATATCACGATCTTGATCATCTTGCCGGAACATGGACAAAAGACGATGAAGAAGAATTTTATAAAAATATTAAAGGGCTTGAAACAATTGATAAGGAGTTATGGGAATGAGAAAGGTTCTAATTGATACCAATATTTATTCAGCCTTCAAACGAGATGATCCGGTTATTGTAGATGCCTTTCAACATTTTGATTTTATTGGCATTAGTGTTACGGTCTTGGCCGAGTTATATGCTGGTTTTAAAGGAAGTAAAAGAGAGAAAAGAAATCGCACTGAACTAGAGGCGTTTATGAATTCTTCACGAGTTCATTTTATCGGTCACGACAGGGATACTGCGGATTTTTATGCTCAAATTTTTAATAATTTAAAAGAGAATGGTACCCCGATTCCTACCAATGATATTTGGATTGCAGCATCTGCCATGCAAAATGGATTGGCTTTATTTTCTTTAGATAATCACTTCTCATATATTAGCGGCCTCATTTTACAAACAAAGGATGATATAAGATGATAGGCCAATGAAGCTTCTTTAGCTCGTAAAAACTTACGCTTATTGACTGGAATTGAAAGGGAATGAAGAATAATGAATAACGACGATACCGGAAAGCTGTCGTCGGCATTAGGGGGTATCTTTTAAGAACTATTATACCGAACGCATCACAAGGATGACCTACGTTCGGATCTTTTCGGCTGCGTGGATGGGCAGGAATAAAAGAGTTCAAAGGCTTTAGACCTGCCCATCCGATCTTTGTTTTTTAACTTTTTAGAATTATTGATGCCTCCGGCGGCCCACTTTTTAGTAAAAAGTGGGTCAAAAACTTTTGTTGAAGCCGCTGTGCGGCATCTTCAAACCTCTTAGATATACCCATTACTATTTTGCATTTTTTATGATTTCAATAAAATCCGACACATTTAACGACGCTCCCCCAACCAATGCACCATCTACATTGGGTAACGATAACAACTCCCTACTATTCTCAGGTTTCACCGAACCACCATAAAGAATACGAGTATAAGTGGCAGCTTGCTCTCCAAATTTGGACGATAGTAACGAACGTATCAATTGATGCACCTCCTCGACCTGCTGAGGCGACGCTGTTTTACCCGTACCAATAGCCCAAACAGGTTCATACGCTATAATAAGAGCCGATATTTCCGGCGAAGATAAACCAGAAAAACTCTCCTTAACCTGCCTTTCAATAACAACCTCCACCTTCCCTGCTTCCCGTTCATCCAATGTCTCACCTATACATACAATAGGGAACAACCGATTCCTGAAAGCAGCCTTTATCTTTTTATTAATGATCTCATCGGTCTCAAAAAAATACTGCCTGCGCTCCGAATGCCCGATAATAACATAATCAGCACCCGCCTCCTTTATAAATTTCCCCGAGCACTCACCAGTAAACACTCCCTGATCTTCAAAGTGCAAATTCTGCGCAGCAACAACTATATATGAATCCTTCAACTGCTCGGCAACCTGTTGAAGACACAAAAAGGTCGGAGCAACAATCACTTCCACTTCACCGGGAAACGACAAACCAAAATGAATACCTTTAACCAACTCAATAGCCTCACCCAGGGCTAAATTCATTTTCCAATTGCCAGCTATGATCGAAGTTCGGTTTCGCATTGGTTATACCTTTTAAGACTATTAATGCCTCCGGCGGCCCACTTTTTGAAAAAAGTGGGGCAAAAACTTTTGTTTATTTCTCTTGAAGCACTTTCTTTATCTCCTGGGCGATCAAATCTTTTAAAAGATTCGTCTGATTATCCGGAACGTTTGCCTGGGAGGGGAAGTTGGCACGCTTTGGCCCCAGACCAATGGCAGCCCGCTTTTCCAATAATTTTTGCTTATCTTCTTCAGGGATGGCCATTACATTTCCCATGGATTTAGCATAATAGTCGATTTTCAACAAATGCTCCAACAATTCCATGCGTAAATACCCCTCCTTCACATCCCGGCCAACTGATAATACGCCGTTACCTGGCATCATAAAGATATCACATTTGGATAAGGCTTCAGAGATGATTTCAATATGCTCTTTGGCACCGGGTATTGCATATCGTACAACAGGAATCATATCGCCGATAGAAACAATCGCCTCAGGAACCGATATTTCAAAATCGCCGCCCACCAGCCCCCTGGCCATGGCAAACGGTGGATGGGCATGAACAACAGCGGTAATGTCTTCCCTAGCTCGATAGGCTGCCAGGTGGAGGTTGATTTCGGAAAAGGGTTTCCCTATCCCCTGAAGCTTATTCCCCTCCATATCCAGGGTCAAGATCATCTCCGGCACAATGTCAGCTTTACTTGTTGCTGTGGGCGTGGCCAATAGTGTTTCTTCAAATAATACTGTCACATTACCGTCATGATTGGCTACCCACCCCTTACTATCAAGTTTCTGGCAAATTTCCACAATGGCTCTAATTAAATACTCTCCACGGTTTCCCATGAGACTTCTATCCTTTTCGTTATTTTTAACCCAACTGCCGCCCGGTACGAGTGACTTTCATCTCATTCAATTGATTTAAGATTCTCTCAGCCGCTTCTGCTGCAGAATCGATTTCAGATTCAGGACCACTCATAGTCAGCCGCCCGGTTGCTCCAAAGGGCCTGATTTCAATTAATTTAATCCTGGCCGCTTTAAGCGCTTCATTACAGGCAATGGACAGGTAAGCAGCAGGCGTGGCTTCCAGGATAAATACCGATTCCCCGGCTAATACCATGTTCCCTTTTGCAGTCCCGGTAAACATAATGGCATGATCCTGCTCCACGCTGCGGATGATCTTTTGAGTTAAAATCTTCACCTCTGACCGGTCGTCTTCATCCAAACCGGCTTCCCTTAAAACAGCCCTACCTGCTTCCCTGACTTCTCCCTGGTCAGCGTGATGAACCAACATCAACCCGAAAACCCGTTCGGTGACTACAGAACCTAATCGAGATTTAGTAGACTTTAAGGCAATATCGATCATGGTATGAATCTCCATTGCCGGTGCGATTTCTATAAATAATGCGGCGTCGTATTCTGACGGATCATACACGCGATTGTCCTTTGCAATAAACTGCGCCAACTGCGGCTGCAAACTATCAATAAACGTGAGTGTCCTCAATTCAAATCCTTTTACCTCTTCAGACATCTATTTCCTCCTTTTTTTGCCACGGAACTTTTATTACGCTTGGAGGAGAGCCCACAGAACACACAGAATACACGGAAAAAAATAAAATAAAAAATTCTGTGTCTTTCTGTGTGTTCTGTGGGCTCCATCTTATTTAAGTTCATTAGTGGCTAATATTTTCCTTTTACTGCTTTTTTGCCGGTTACAATGGCAACACTGGCCGAAGCACCGATGCGGTCGGCTCCGGCTTTTATCATTTTTTCAGCATCTTCCTGGGTACGAATCCCACCAGAGGCTTTGACCTCCATATCACTGCCTACAATGCGTCTCATTAATGCCACATCCTCGACTGTGGCACCGCCTTTCCCAAACCCGGTGGAGGTTTTTACAAAAGCAGCACCAGCGGTTTTGCCAAGCGTACAGCCAATAACTTTTTCCTCGTCATTTAAATTGGAGGTCTCAAGAATGACTTTTACCTTATGCGGTGCGGATGCCTCAACCACTGCTTTAATATCCTCATAAACCAATTTGTAATCTTTGGATTTTAAAGCCCCGATATTAATCACCATATCGATTTCCTGTGCACCTGCCCGGATAGCTTCTTTGGCTTCAAATGCCTTGGATTGAGTAGAGGCTGCACCCAGGGGAAAACCAACAACTGCAATGGGTTTAACCGGGGTTCCTTTGAGTTGCCTGGCTACCAAAGGAATATTGGAGGAATTGACACATACAGTGGCAAAATTAAATTGTTTGGCCTCTTCACATATCTTTATCAACTCCTCCCGCGAAGCATCGGGTTTTAACAATGTATGATCAATCATCCCGGCCAGGTTACTGTCTAATTTACTCCCATTAATCCCGGATTTGGTACCGATTCGATCAGCCCCACTGTTTAAAATATTTTTTATGGCGTCAGGTCTTTCAGTGACACAGTGGCCGCACTGGACGCACTCCTGGTCTGATAAAACACATGGGTCGGTGGTCACTATTTTGTCGAGGACACCCATCTGCTGTAATCGTTCTGCAACCCGTCTGGTTATTACTTCTACAACTTCATCCAGGTTATCGATACCATCAGACATTTAATCCTCCTTCGTATTTGCACTGGTTGTGCTCACCTTGTCAACCACACCAACAATGACGGAATGAAAAGGATCATCCCATGTGCCCAACAATTGCCTGGCGGAATTTCCCTCCTGCTCTACCAAAACGACATCGCCAGGGCCTGCCTGAACGGTATCACAGGAGAGAAATGATTGGGATATGTCGTTCCCAGACTCGTCTACGGGCTGCACAATTAAAACCTTGTGCCCTTTAAAGCAAGGGTACTTACAAGTCGCCACCACATTCCCGATTACCCTACACAATTTCATGATTACGCATCCTTTTTAAATATTTCTTTCTTATCTTTAATTCCTACATCCTCTATATTCACCTGGTCCACGATACCTGTAATGGACGCATCCACTGGCGAAAAAGGATCAGGGAGAGCTAGCGATGCCTCCCTGGCAATGATATAATAAACCAGATCGCCGTAACCGGCTTGAACCGTATCAATGGCTGCCACAGGTTCACCGGCATTTTTCAGGTTCTCATCCAACGGCTGGATCATCAAAATTTTTAAATCTCGAATACTGTCTACTTTCTTCGTTGCCACCACTGTACCTATTACTCTTGCTAATTTCATCGGAAACTCCTTGCCGGGTTGAAAGGAGTCCACATCATCCGAACACACAGAATACACAGAAAAAAGATAAAAATGAGAAACTTCTGTGTCTTTCTGTGTCTTCTGTGGGCCCCATTTATCCGTGTTCGTCCGTGTTCGTCCGTGGCTAATTTTTTCATTCTTGTCATTACCAATAGACTCCTTTATCGATAAGGTCCGGGTGAGGCGATGGGATTAATTCACAGGCGGCCAGCATGCCCTCTTTTTTGGCATAATTTTTAGCAGCTTCCAACGAATCTTCGACATCTGCCAGGTCCCCGGTCATGACAAAATACGCTTTTCCTCCCAAACCATTGGCTAACCGGATTTCCACCAGTTGGATGGGAGTTGCTTTGGCCGCAATATCGGCTGCCAACACACAGGTGGAAACAGCAAAGGTCTCAATAATTCCAATGGCTCCAAACCGGTCGATTTTAGTGGTACCAGCAATGGCTGGGAGTATGCTTCGGTGAACATAAGGTAAAAAGAGATCGCTTACCACCATGTCTTTGCCGCTTTCAATGCCAGCTTTCATGGACTCTTCAACATCAGCCACCTCACCACAGATGATGGTCAGATACTTCCCAGGACAAATGGGATGGGTTCCAAGTATTTTTACAGGGGCTTTTTTGGCCATTATATCGCACGAGTAAATTCCCTTTGCCACTGATTTATATTCAATGATTCCTAATGCAGGTTCTTTCATGATTCCTTGTCCTTAGCTCCACTACTCCATCAGCCTTCGATCTCAATCCACTCTTCTGAGACTTCGACCACTTTACCGCCGATGGAGGCATGGTAAATGGCTCCGAGTTTATCCAGGGGGGAAGAGGCGATAACATCCCCCACTTTCACTTTTTCTCCAGGTACCACTTTGGGCATTGCCGGTGCTCCTGTATGGCGACTCAACGGAATCCTTACCCGGTCAATAATTTGATATCCTGTTGAAGGCGTATCCTTTACATACTCGGAAATCCCCAATTTTTTAATCACTGTGGGAATGGACACTTTCCGGTATTCCAATTCGGGAATAACATGAATATCAGAACGCTGGTGGGGATTTTTTATTCCTTTTGCGACCAATAGTTTTTTGTATTCGGCATATACCTTCCTTGGGGAAAGCAGCATAAAATCACAGGCTACCAGTTCACAAACACCGCACTGACTGCACAAAAATGCCGATGTGATATGATCGGTGGGATCCGATTGATTGTAATCAATGGTTCGCATGGTCATATGGGGATACAATGCATGCCCAATCAAATTCCTGGGACAAAGATCACTGCACCGGAAACACTGACAACAAGCAGCTTTGGATTTCTTGACCATCTGGGAAATGGTGATATTTGACATTTGAATAATGAAATGGTCTTCCGGCAGGGCAATGACCCCGCTGGTGGTTTTGGCGAGTCCCTGGCTTGGGTCCTTAACGATTTCTCCCATCATCGGTCCACCATCGATTAAAACATCCGACGGATTTTTTGTTCCTCCTGCCAGTTTGATTAAATCGTTATAAGTAGTACCGATGGGAACCGTTACTACTTGCGGTCGATTTACCGAACCTGCAATGGTGATTGGCCGCTCCGTTACTGGTTTTCCATTGATTGCATTGGCAATTTGAGCCAGGGAAACCACATTGCTTACCAGCACTCCTACATGAAGCGGAAGGCCTCCCTCAGGAATAACTCGCCCGGTGACATCGTAGACAGTTAGAAATTCATCCCCTGCCGGGTAATAATTTTCCAGTAGATGGAGTTTAATGTTCCCCTCTTCCGGCAGCACCTCTTGCACTGCAGCTACCACATCTTTATAATGTGCTTTTACAGCAATAATTCCTGTTTTCGCACCAGTGGCAGCCATGGCATATTTTATCCCCTCGATGATCATGTCGGGCTGCTCTCTTAAAAGTGTTTTGTCTGAGTTCAAGAGGGGTTCGCACTCGCTGCCATTGGCAATTACTATATCGACCTGTGCGTCTAATTTTATATGAGTGGGAAAACCACCACCGCCTGCACCAATCACGCCGGCTTGTTGAACCGCATTGATAATTTCTTTTGGTGTTTTCCTCATTCGTTCAATTTTAATCTATACGATCCTGAAATACCCGCTGAGGGTACATCTTCTAATTCGTGTAAAATGCCGGGCAGTGGTTAATCCTTCCCCTGTGGGCGAGGCAATGGTAAAAGAGGTAGGACCTTCGCCCCCCATTCCCAAACCTGCCAGGGCCATGCCGTTTTTAACCAGGATAGAGGTGTTCATTTTAACAGCCATTTTATGCATGTGCTCAATATTTTTGGAATGAATGACAGCCGTATGAAAACAACCCCCTTCCAATTGATATGCCAGGTCAATGGCTTCATCGATATCCCTCACCCGGATAAATGGAACCACCGGCATTAACAGCTCTTCTTTTGCAAAGGGATGATCCGGCCCTGTTTCTACAATGGCGAGACGTTTCGTCGGATCAACATCCATTCCTATCTCTTCGAGAATTTTTTGAACATCCTTGCCCACCCACTGTTTACTGGGGTGCCCATTTTCATCCAGAATGATTTTTTCCAGGCGTTTGGCTTGATACATCCCCACCTCAATGGCGCCGTGCTGTATCAACGCTTTTTTTAGCCCTTCAGCCGCTCCTTTGGTGACGATAATCTCTTTTTCCACCACACAGATGATATTATTATCGCAACTGGCACTGGTAACAATATTCTTACCGGCTTTATCCAGATCAGCAGTATCATCCACCACCACTGGCGGGTTGCCCGGTCCGGCTGCAATCACCCGTTTTCCCGATTTCATGGCCACTGCTACCACTGCTGGACCGCCTGTTACCACCAATAATCCAATCTTCGGATGTTTCATCAAGGCTTGAGCAGACTCAATCGTGGGATTGGATACGGTGGTAAAAAGATTGGCAGGTCCCCCTTCGGAAATGGCCGCTCGATTTAAAAGATCAACCGTATAAACAGAGGTCTTCTTTGCAGCTGGATGGGGATTAAAGACCACCGAGTTCCCACCAGCTATCATCCCCATACCATTACAAATAATAGTCTCGGTTGGATTGGTACAAGGGGTGATACTACCAATAATCCCATAGGGTGCTCTCTCCAGTATGGTTAATCCCTCATCGCCAGTAAAGGCTTTGGGTTCAACATCCTCAACCCCCGGGGTTTTGGCAACAACCAGTTCATTTTTCTTTAATTTATCTTCATATCTTCCAAGCCCGGTTTCTTCTACTGCTATTTTAGAGAGTTCTTTCAAATGGTCCCGGCATATTTCTCTTATGGCAGCAATGATTCGTTTTCGCTGTGCAATGGAGACGGATTTAAATTCTAAAAAGGCTTTTTCAGCAGCATTAATAGCTGAATCGATACCGGGAAAGCATCCGCGATTTCTTTCGATTTGGGTCAACGGGATGTTTCTATCCTGGCGCTTTTCTTCTTTTTTTGGAGTTTGGTCTGTTGAATCGCCGGTTGATAATTTACTTTTATTTGAGGTTAATTGTTCCACCACCCGGTCAACAATAGCATTTATTTGATTTTCTGTCACTTCCATTAAGCATCTCCAAATTTTTTTGCCACGGATAAACACGGACATTCACGGACAAGAAAAGGCCAAAAATACCACCGAATAATTATTTTATTATCAATATTTATCCGTGTTTGTCCGTGTTCGTCCGTGGCTAAATTTTTCATTTAACGTATCGTTTTTTGCCATCGATTTCGACAACATCGACGATTGCCATAATAACCGCATCCACCGGTCTATCTTTTGTAATGGAAGTCTGCCTGGCAGCGCTGCCCGATGCGAATAAGACAATTTCACCAATACCAGCGCCTACAGCATCGACTGTTATTACAAAATTATCAGTACCAGTGGGATTTCCGTCGAAATCAACATGTTTCACCACATGAAATTTTAATCCTTCTAATTTTTCATCTTTTTGGGTAGATACAACAGTACCCACAATTTTTCCCATTAGCATCGTACACTCCAATGTTTATGCATTTTTAATTGTCAATTGTCAATTGTCAATTGTCAATTAATAATTATTAATTTTTAATTGTTAACTGTTATTTCCCAACTTTTTTAGGACCGCGTCCCAAAGGAAGTGTGCGATCGATATTTTCATGAGGTCTAGGTATGACATGGACAGAAACGAGCTCACCGACCTTTTCTGCCGCTCTAGAGCCAGCTTCGGTGGCGGCCTTAACTGCTGCCACATCACCTCTAACAATAGCGGTGGTATATCCACCACCAATTTTCTCATAGTGAACCAATTCGACTTTGGCTGCCTTGACCATGGCATCGGATGCCTCTACCATTGCCACGAATCCTCTGGTTTCAATCATTCCAAGTGCATCAGACATTCAGCCCTCCTAGCTAAATATTTAAATTATTGACTGAATTGATAGTTGTATCAATTTCTATCAAAACCGTATTATAAAGGAATTAATAATGTATATCAATAGATATGTACGTTTTTTTTAGTAATACCCAAATTCACCACCTGAAGGTGGATAAATTTGGCGTTCAAAGTTCAGTGTTCAATGTTCAAAGTTGAAAAACTTAGAAATTTGAAAGAGTTTTTTGATAGCTCTAAAAAAACATTGAACATTGAACATTGAACATTGAACACGTAATCCAACGATTATCTTATTTTAGGCGGTGGATTTTAGGGAAGTGTTAATCTTGAATTCCTTACCTGTTTATTTTATAATTAATCTATAATTATACGTGATTCTATGGAAACAAAAACCGCTCATATATCGTATCTGAAGTTGAAGGAGTTAACATATGTCTGGAAGAACATTGCTTTTAACCATTGGCGTATTGATTTTAATGAGTCATCTGTCGTTCATGTGGGCAGTAGAGTTATTGGAGAAGGACAAGGAGGGCAACATCATTGTCCCGGATAAAGTGACGCCCCATCATTCCATAAAGATCGATGGTGAACTGGATGAAACGGTCTGGCAGCTCCCAGCAATAGAAAAGGAATTCAGAACCATTTCCCCCAATTACGGTGACCGACTCGCCCAGGAGACACGTGTCTGGGCAGCCTATGACAAAAGAAATCTTTACTTTGCCTTTAAATGTTTCGATACGGAGCCCCACAAGATAAAGACCTCTATTGCCCAGCGGGACAATATTTCCAGGGACGACCAGGTGGGAATACTGCTGGATGCATCCGGTAACAAACAGACCAGTTATGAATTTTATATCAACCCCAACGGGATCCAGGGAGACGCTGTCAATTCCGCTGTCAGTGTTGACGGACCGGATAAATCACCGGATTTTGTCTGGGATAGCGCCGGCAAAATCACCGCAGAAGGCTACCAGGTGGAAGTGCGTATTCCTTTAGAAAGTATCCGATACCAGGCAGGTAAAGGGAAAGTGGTAAAAATGGGGGTTGTTTTTGTCCGGCAGATCAGTCGGTTGGGGACAAAGGGGGCATGGCCTGAAATCCGTCCGGGCCAGACAACCTTTAACTTTATGGCAACGCTCGTTTACAGGGGACTCAAAGGTGCGTTGAAATTGGAAGTACTTCCCAATTTTACTTACAGCAGGAACGAAAACCGGCAAGAAACGAATACCTGGGCAAAAGAAACAGATACCAATATCGGGATGGCTTTAAAGTACGGTATCACATCGTCTATTACGGCAGAAGCTACGGTGAACCCGGATTTTAGCCAGGTAGAAAGCGATGCGTTCCAGGTGGAAGTGAATCAACGGTACCCGCTGTTTTACAGCGAAAAAAGGCCGTTTTTTATGGAGAGTAAGGAGGTTTTGGACTTTAGTGTTGTTAAATGGGGGATGATGCCTGCACCAATTCACACCCGCCTCATCGTGGACCCGGGTTGGGCAGTAAAATTTAGCGGATCATCAGGCAGGATGAATTTTGCGCTTCTAGCGGCCAATGACAGGTCCCCGGGCCGTACCTGGCAAGAGGGTATGAATCCCAATGAAGGTAAATCCGCGCTTTTCGGTATAATAAGAGCCAAATACAACATCGGCAGTGATAATTCCATTGGAGTCTTATACAGTGGTCATCACTTTGCAGGTCAGAGCAATGACGTGGCTGGCGCTGACTTAAAATACCGGCTCTCTAATCACATCCGGGCAAGTTTCTCATATCTTTACAGTGCGACACGAGAAACCGAAGGTGACCCATTGAAAAAAGGAAACGGCTGGAATGCCATGCTCCAGTATAATACCCCCACTTTCTTTTCTCTAGCAGCATATGAACGGTATGACACTGATTTTTTTATGGACACCGCCTTCCTGAATCGTGTTGGCATCAGCCGGGCCATCATTGGTGCAGGACCTATATTTAACATGAAGATAAAGAAATTACCCTGGCTAAAGGGGATTACTCCTTATGTCTACTACGTGGGACTGCATGACCTGGGCACAAAGATGGATGATATTGCCTGGATTTTTGGTTTAACTTTGAATTTTGCCCCCCTGGGTGACGTCAACCTCGAATACTATATCGAAGATGAAGCATGGGCAGGCATGCTCTTCCACAAAAATTATCTTTTTGCCCAGGGGCAAATTCAATTGTTTAAATGGCTCCATTTAAATGGCAATCTTGTCGCCGGCGATGCTATTTACTATGATCCCCAAAACCCCTTTTTAGGCAGCTCTCTCACCTTTGGCATCGGCGCTACTGTGGAGCCTGGTATCAAGTTAAACATCGGCTTTGATTATTTGTACACAGACTTGCGGCAAAATCAAAGCAGCACAGTCCCATCAGTAGGGTCGGCGGTGTCAGAAGGGAAGGTCTATATCGTAAATATTTATAATTTCCGAACCACGTATCAGTTCAACAAGTATTTTTTCATCCGCGGCATCCTTCGGTACAATAGTTTCCAGGAAAAGCTGTTGACCGATCTTCTTGCGTCTTTTACCTTAATCCCGGGCACTGTGGTTCATCTCGGTTATGGTTCTCTTCACTTGAGAAACCGCTGGATAGATAACCAGTGGGTCAATGGGCAGGGAGACTTCTTGCAAATGAAACGCGGTCTTTTTTTTAAAGCCAGTTATCTCTGGAGGATAGACTAATGCGGAAGGACAAAGATGAATCCTCCAATTGTCTGTTGAGACTCAGCCCCATTATCTTTTAAAATGAAATATCGACCCCTTTTTTGAATAAAACACCTGATCTTCATCCTGGCTATATTCACATATTTTAAATTTTTTCATATTTATATTTATAAAGATTATATAATCATATTTTTCGCGAATATACATGTAGTCTTTTTTTTTATTTAGATTATAGGCTTTGTTATTAAGAGTAACCCAACCTCCTTTAGATACGGTAATATCTAAATCCGGTCTTAAAAGTAATAAAGGAAATATAGGTGCGAAAGAGACCATTAATATTACTTTTTTGCCTTTTCCCACCGAAGAAATAAAAGCATTTAACATACCCTTTGGGAGATATCTTTCATAATGAGATTTTCTATCTGAGATGTATTTTAACCATGGAAAACATCTTTTTCCTGGACTATTTCTGTTAAATACTCCAGATCCTAATTTATATAGGTTATGGAAAAGGTTAACGGAACCGTATTTTGGGATCGTGGATATCCGATCATTCTGAAGTGTTGCACTCAATAAACTATAGATGGCAATTAGAACGATAAATCCCTTTAAACCTTTTATAACACCTTTGTTTTTATGCAAAAACCTGTTAAAAACGGCTGCAATACAAATTCCCGATCCAGCAAAGAATAATGAAAAAAATCTATTATTCCAGGGCATCCAGACTATTTTGTATGATAGAATTATAAAATAGGACAATAGTGTAAGAGAAACTACACGGATATACCCTTTCCCAAAACAAGCACAGTAAAAAATGGAAGGGATAATAAGTAAAATACCCAGGGGGCCATACCATGAGTGATCTTCACTTATAAAAGTTTTTCCAGCTAAATCAATTTTTTTTATCTTGCGTAGCATACCTTTTGATTTATTCTCTTTGAGGAAATTATCGTGAATTTCATTTATTTTATATCCATACTTTAAAGGAATTTCAGCAGATTGCAGAAGGTATCTACCCGCATTGATCATTCCTCCTAAAAGCCCATCCTTATTTTGATGACACTGGACAAATTTTTTCTCCCCAAATACAGTCCCAAATCGTTTAATATTATTTCCGTAAAAAACAGTCATACATATAATTAAACCGAGTGGAAGCATAAATTTATAATTGAATTTTATCCTATTTATAGAAATAAGCTTAAAGAGACCTGAAAAAGAGAAATTCTTTATCAATAATATCGAATAGAATAAAATAAAAGGCAGTGCAAAACCAGCAAAATACCCTTTTATTGTCAATCCCCATAAAAGGCTTACTATTAATACATAAAGGGGCAAAGATTTGCGACTAATTATAAAATGGTGTCCGGAAAGAAAAATAACAACGACCACCGCAGCAATTGGGATATCATTTTTTGTTGTGGTTGCTTGTAGAACGATCTCGGTTAAGGAAGCAATAATGATCGAAATGTTCACCCCCATTTTTTTATCGTAAAAACACCGGACGAATGAAAAAGTTCCAATAATTATTATTATATAACTCATGAAGCTAAACGTTGCCAGTCCGAAATCGGAATTAAACCTGAGAAAAAGAAACGATAATGAATCATATCCCACCGGGAAAGCAGCCTGGTGCATGGGTGAAAAGTTTTCTAAAAACAGGCTTCCTTCCTGTTTAAACATTAATACACGGGCTAAATTATATACCATGCTGTCCATATTACCAGGAGGAACCAAAAATGCCTGTAAAAATAAATACGTTAATATTGGTATCATTAAGAATACGACTGATTTGTTCTTTTTTAAAAAATTGAAAACACGTTGGGTATCCTTCTTAATGATATCTTTATTATTAATAATATGAAAAGCGGAAAAAACAATGATTGCGATATCAAAAAAAAAGTATACACCCGGTATTCCCAGTAGAAAAAAAAACTGTATGGATAACGATAGTGTGGCTAATGTAAGAACGGCAGAATACGAAAATGACATGGGGATAGAATCACCCCTTTTTCGAATTATCAGGAAAATCCCCAGAATAAATGCAATGATTTCAATTACAATTAAAAATGAAACCAATACACCCATTTAAACTCCTGATCTCATTATTAATACCTATTTTCAGGATTATAAGCCTGACAAGAATATAGTATAATCATTGGATTTTGTCAAGCCAGGGGAAAAACGCTGTTAGCCGCTATCCCCGATTCACCATCAAAAAAATGGTGAATCGGTGTTCTAGGTTCCATGTTCGAAACCACAGGTTCAACGTTGATGAGCTTAAAAGAATAATTAACTTTTTTAAGTACTTTGAAATAAACATTGAACTTTGAACATTGAACATTGAACACCAAATCCACCATTTTCTAAAAATCAGGTAGTGGATTTTGGTTGAGTGGTTACCTTGATATTTGCATTGAAGTGCTTTAATATATAGTTTAAAAGTTTTGTAATCGGTATCGCAGCAGTGGTGGTTGCCCTTTATTATGAAAAAACAAAGTGCATTATTATTGTTTTCCGTTCTTTTGTTCCAGCAGGTAGCAGGCGCATTGGCATTTCCAATTGCCAAATACGGATTAATGGTGATTGAACCATTTACCTTTGCTTTTTACCGTTTTGTTGCTTCGTCAATTCTTTTACTGGTGATAGTGAGAATCCGTTTCAAGGAAAACACGAGATCGGTTGAAAAAAAGGATTATTTAAAAATAATCGGGCTGGGATTTTTGATCATCCCGTTTAATCAACTGGCCTACCTCTACGGCCAGAAGTTAACTGCTGCCGGTCATGGTGCTCTCCTTTTTGCCACTGCTCCCATATGGATTTTCCTGGGAGCGTTGATTTTTTTAAAAGAAAAATTTAATTTCAGGCGTGCTCTCGGTGTTGTTTTAGGTCTGATTGGAGTAACAATCATTATTGTTTCTGGAGCGATTGAAATAGGAACCGAATATCTGCTGGGTGATTTTATCATTCTTATGGCAGTGATTGTATGGGCGGGTTATACAATTTTCGGAAAACCCCTTGTGCTCAAGTACGGTGCTTTTCGTGTTACAGCTTATGCATTGGCATCGGGTTCGGTAATGTATTTCCCCATTGGCCTTTATCAGGCAGTGAGGTTTGATTATTCAAATGCTTCATTCGGCGCCTGGATGTCTGTATTTTATATGGCTTTTGGCGTTTCAATCGTTGCATATGTCCTATGGTATTGGGTACTTAAATACATGGAAGCCACCCGGATAGCTGTTTTTCACAATATTCAGCCGGTCATTGCCACACTGATGGCCTACATTTTTTTAGGAGAATCCATTGGATGGTCGTTTGTAATTGGGGGCGGTATCGTTCTATCTGGTGTGATTATCACAGAGCTGTGATTCAAAGAAACCCATTGAACTCGATATTCTTTGCACGGCACGAATGCCGCCTGAGTAGTTTTTGTTAATTCCTCCCCCTCATGTGTCATTTCTTTTATGCCACCCTAATATATTTAATATTTACGGCGTAAAATATTAATTTTATTAATTTTTAACTTAAATAAATACTACTCTGCGAAGTAGCTTTGCTACGAAGCACGAGTTAATTTTTTAGGGCAATATTTTTAATATATTTAATCTCATATTTGTTAATATGCTTACAGGAAAAAGATAACATCCAAAAAAAAAGAAAATAAAGTACCTGATCCCTTCATCCCTAAAAAGAGGTTGAAAATTTTTTATTTTTCTTTTAAAATACCCAGGTTGGAAAACAATTTTAGTATAAACTTTATTAAATTGAGGAGGTACTATGAAATATCTACTGACTATTGTAGTCACAGCAGCGTTATTACTGGCCCTTCCTGCCTGCGGTAATGGGAATGGTAAAGAAGGTCAAACAGAGGACAAAGCAGTAAATGAAATCACTGTCGTCTTTAGTGACAAAGAGCAATACAATCCAGGTGCATTTGAGCTAAAGAAAGCCCTTGGTTTCATTGGCGGGATGCGCTATAATGCTAAATCAACAGCTAAGCATGCTTATGTGGCGTTTGCCAACTACGAAGCCCAGTTAGGGCTTTATACGGTTGAGATGCCTAAGGAGCCCGGTCAGATCGTCATACTTGTGTCCTTTAAAACCGAAAACAAGGAGATACCTTTTCAGCAGCAAATGGAGGAATATGCCAAAATGAAGGTACCCACAGGGACCTTTCAGCCAACCTGGATGGGTGAGGGCAAGAGTTTCCAGGTGACTTACTTTGTTGGTGGGCAAAGCGGTGGACCAGCCATATCAGGCACGGGCGCATCAGGAACAGCCACTCTCACTACCTCTACCCCTGAAAAATTGATCGGCAGTATCGACTTCACCAGCGTCAATGGCTCCACTATAAAAGGGACTTTCAATGTAAAGGTAGAAAAAGATTTGTGGAAGGAATAAAATAAAGTGCCTACCCCTTTTTGTAGAAATGAGATTTTATCCAGGAAATTACCTTCTGATTCCCTTTTACTTTTTGACCCCAATCCTCAGGTAGGTCCTTGAAGGAGAATTCGTATCGCAGCGTGACAATATTTTCGAGAGAATCAAATTTTAATATCGCGTCGTAATACTTCTCAAAGAAAAGCGGATAGTTATATGCTGGTGGAAGCTGAATCATTTCTTCCCGCTTCAAATGTTTCAAAACCGCACCGGCCATCGCGGCCTGGTGCAGGAATATGTTAAATTTATCTTGTTTGCACATCTCTGCCAGTACTGTATCCTGGTATAGGGTTTTAAAGCTTTCAGCCCATTTTCCCAGGATTCCGTACTGCGGACGCACGACGAAACTCCCGGCGTTGAAATATGGCCTGAGGATTTTTTTATCAGCCAACGACTCCATAGGGAATAAGGTGCTTTCAGGAACACTCAGTATCTGATAGAGCCTTTTCCAGAAGGGATCCGGTGGTTTGGAGTATAGGGAGCCGATGTTCTGGTGATGAACCGGGCAGTAGGCGAATCTCTTCCCGGCTTCCAGCATAAAATCACGCGGTTTTTTGATAAGGATGGTGTTTGGGGCCAGTAAAGCCAGAACATCGGCTTCCTTTGCAGCATCCTCTTCAGCCTGAGCTGCGGCAAACGGTTTCCCGCCCAAAAAATATTTCATGGCCTCCCCTGGCGGCTGAATGCTCCTGATTTCCACGGATAAAGCGGAAAACCTGTCCTGGTATTTTACACTCGACTTTAAAAGATTTTGAGGGAGGTAGACTCGAATCGGTGCTTGACTCAGTGACCCTGCGAAAGTGCGAATGCTTTCGCAGAGGACCAGACAGCCGTAAACCTCACCTTCATATTCAGCGTAAGTGACGAAGAGGATGGGAATTCGTCTTCCACCGCCTTCAGGTGCAAAATCTTTTTTGCTGCTGCCATGTAGGATGTTGAAAGATAACAACAAAATTACAAGTAAAAGGATGAAAGAATGTTTCATTTTTCCTCCTGACCAAATGGATATCGATAATATTTTTTTTACGGAATACTAGCCAAATTGTTTCAAATTTGAATCCTTGTGAACACATCAGTTTTTTTTACCTACACCATTTTGGACAAATGAAAACGGAAAGGTAGTTTGGCGGATGTAATATGTAAATTGATTTTTGGAAAATAAAATACCTGATCCCATTATTCCTTCCCCTGGCTTGACAAAATACAGTGATTATACTATATTCATATATGGTTATGGAGGTTGCTGTGCATGAAGTAGTATTTAAATCACAACTGCTCAAAGATGGTCATTTATATTGCCCAAAGGAGTATGCAATCCCCAAAGCAGAATTCAAAGTGATTGTTTCACTACCTGATGAAGAGGTGATAAATTCCGCGCGTCCTTTCGGACTATGCAAAGGAGAATTTCACGTTCCGGATGATTTTGATGCTCCTTTACCGGAAAATATTGTTAAGGAATTCGAGGGGTAATGAGGCTCTTGCTGGACACGTGCATTTTTCTATGGCTGATTAGTGGAGACAACCGTCTATCTAATTCTATTCGTGAAGAGATATGTGAATCTAAGAATGAAGTTTTTCTTAGCCCTGTATCAATCTGGGAATGCATCGTTAAATATCAAATCGGAAGAATTTCTTTGCCAACCCCACCTGCTGAGTGTCTTCCCGCACAACGTAAGCGTCATAATATCTCATCTTTACCCTTAGACGAAGGCAGTGTTGTTCATCTTTCTAATCTGCCGCTTTTCACCGGGATCCATTTGACCGTATGTTGATCTGTCAGGCTATAAAAAATAATCTGACTCTTGGAACGGTTGACAATACAATTCGTTCTTATCCTGTGGAGACTATGTGATAAATCCAAATACCCTAAGTCAAACCCTGCCTAAATTTAAATCTTTTAAGGAATTTGTGGAATTTTTTGAGGTGGCTTAAACTGGTCTATCCCCTTCTGTCTCGTTTTCCTGCTAAAATCGATAAACTTATTGGTTTTCCTGCATCGCAGCCCAATAGTAAAGTTGCAAAAATTCCCCAAAGATCACAAGTTCAAATGCATTACTTTGTAATTCATCCAGGAAATGCCGGTTAACCGAGATGATGTATTTTGCCCCCTGCCATTCTGTAAAAGCACCAATCACAGCATCAGCTTTTTCGCGTAATCCCAGGGACATATATTTTTTGACCAAACCGGCAGGTACAGGCTCTTCAACAATAGTAACGTGCGGTGCCTGGTGCAAAAGCGCATAAAGCGCGTTGATTTGTGTTTGGTTTAAGTTGCGAATTACCTCTTTCAACACCAACCGCGGAACAACCACCTCCAGGCGCGGTAAGAGTTTCATCAACGTTTCAGAGGCCATATCAGAGCCGGAAAGGCCAAAAATGAACTGATTGCTGTCAATACAAATTCGCATAATCTTCCTGAAAAATCTGCTGCCGAATTTTACGCAGGTTGGAAATCACTTCTTCTTTGGTCTCCCCTAAACCAAAACCGCCGGAAGCACGCACCTGTTTCTGTAATTTACGAAAGTCGCGCTGCCATGCCTCGTTCTTGATTTCTGCCAAACGGCGCTGCACCGCTTGCACGATGAAATCAACCAGGTTGGGGTATTCCAATTCTTTCTGCGCCCAGACTAATTCACGGTACAGATTTTCGGGAATTTTCCAGACAATTTCCTGTGACATGTTACGTCTCCTTAAAACCTCTTTAATATTTCTTCTTGATTCCTGGCCACAGAAAATAATATAATAGCTTTCATGGTTTTTGTCAATAATGTTTTTATTGACCCCCGCATTTTCACATTTTTTTAAGAATTGATGGGTTTTGCGAGATTGTGGAAAATAGGGGGCACCCCAGACTATCTTTTCTCCAAAACTGCCACTGGTACCTATCCTCCATATCTTGGCTGGTTCAGTGCTGCTGGTTTCGATCTACGAGGGAAAACGTGAACAGAAAAAGTAAAAGAATTATTTAAATTAAACTGAGATTTTATTCCTCTTTTGCCTCGGTTTTTGCTTCTTGTTTTGGTCTACAACAGCAAACTCCAACCAAGGCTAAAATAGCCAGTAAAGCGCCGATCACAGTTAGGGCAATATTCTCCCAACCTGGATGCCACCAGGCAAAAACAATCACCAAAATTGCTAAAATAAACCTACAAAAACAGGGTTTCATTTTTACCTCCACTTTAATTTTTGATTATTTAAGATCATTGTCAGAACTACAATGCCAGAAATAAGGTCATAATGTCAAGTAAAATTTAAATTTTTTTCCAAAATTTTGTAATTTTATTAAACCTCTTTCGGAGCATTAAATTTCAGGACTACAAAAGTTATGTCATCTTCCTGTGGTTCTCTGTTTCGCCACTTTTCTACCTCTTTGCATAGATGATCCACAATTTCTGCTGCAGTATACTTCTGGCTGGCAGCTTCTTCAAAAATATCTTTTGCACGGGCGTAACCCATCATCTGGCCCTTTTCATTGAATTGTTCAGCGAAGCCGTCCGACATCAGGAGTATGGTATCTCCAGGCTTGAGAGTTGTCTCTTTTTGACGGTAAGAGAACCCGGAAATTCCACCCAGGGGTGGGACTTTAATGGCCATCTCCTCCACCTGTTGATTCTCTTTCCTGGAAACCAGGATCGGGGGCATACCGGCAGAAGAAGCGATCAATTTACCCTCTTTTACCCGGACCAGGATTAGCCCCATAAACAGGTTCCCCATATTCATTTGCTTGATGGTGGTGGTACATTGTTTGAAAAAAGCAGGGATATCTGGGTTGGTCCCAATGGTACGGAACAGGCTCTTAATAGAAGCCACCATAATACCTGCTTTCATTCCATGTCCGGTGGCATCTCCCACTGCCAACACCAGGGTGCCGTCTTTGTCGATCTGATAATCATAATAATCACCACCTACTTCAACAGCTGGGGTCATATGGAAACAGATATCCATACCCGGGACATTATTGACGCATTGGGGCAGCATAGACAACTGCAATTTGCGAGCCTCCTCCAGTTCACGGGTTTTACGGGCGTTGTCCGCTTCCAGGAGGCGGCGTTCCAGCTCCTGTTCTTTTTCACGCCGCTGCTGCTCAAGCATCTGCTCATACGTACGTGCATAACGCCGCGCCAGGTAAATCGACATGGCAACTAAAAAGCCAATGGTTCCGAACGCATATGGATTTTGCATTTCCGTAAAAGGTATAGTAATGCCCAGGTTCATGTCCATCAGTGCATCAAATATTCCAAACCCAAAATATAAAAAGAATCCGACAGCCACCAATCCTGCACCGTCCTGCTTTTGCCGTACAGCGGCGATAACCACCAAGCAGATTTCGATAGCAATTAAGGTGGTAACAATACGTAGATATATATATCCATCCACTGGATCGCAAACAGCTACTATCCAGGGAATCAGCAGTAAAAGAACAAACAGCCAGAAACGCTTTGGCAATTTCGGGCAGCAAATTAAATAGACAAACCGCAGGGCAAAGAGATAGATAAACGGTTGAACCGCTCGGTGTATGGTTATATAAGTCCTGGCATGCGCTTCGTATAGAGACGCCTGATAATCAAAAAAAATAGATGCAGAATAAAAAAACAAAAATATGGCAAAGTACAGGTTTTCTTTGGCTCTTTTGAAGAAAATAAACAGAAGCAAGAAAAGTATCCCGAAAGCCAGGGGAATGGCAGTAAAAATCATCTGGTAAGTGGTCAGACTTCGAATATGTTCTGCATCCATAGTTATATTTTATAGGAAATGTTTTTACATTTCAATAGGGGAATGAGGCCAAAATCCACCACCAGTAACTAGAATTAGGTGGTGGATTTTGGTCAGTTCTTGACATACAACAACATTTGGAATATAAAATAACTTACTGCTTGGATTTTCTGTCATTCTTAAAATCGGAGGTTAAAATGATTAAAAAAATCTATAGGGGTGTTATCTTTTGCTGTTTACTGGCAACGGTGACTGTATTCGCTGCTGACCAAATAGAATTGTTAAAATTGGATCAGGCAGCGGCTTCTAAATTTGCAGCCATGGCCATGAGGTGCATTGAAAAAGAGTACCCCAATAAACTTTCCCATGTAATGAACGACGAAAAAGAGGTGCTGAACCCCAAGACCCTTCATCCTGCCTTTTTCGGTTGTTTCGATTGGCATTCCGCAGTCCACGGTCACTGGATGTTGATCCGCCTTTTAAAGATGTTCCCTGACCTTCCAGAAGCCAGTAATATCAGGAAAGCACTGAACCGGAATCTTACAAAAGCCAATATCCTCAAAGAGGTGGAGTACCTGGGGCAGGCCAACAGGGAATCCTTTGAACGGACCTATGGGTGGGCATGGCTGTTAAAACTGGTGGAAGAATTGTACCATTGGGATGATCCAGAGGGCAGCGCATGGTTAAAAAATCTGGCCCCGTTAGAAACAGCTATTGCCAGGCAGTACATGGAATTTTTACCAAAACAGACCTACGCCATCCGTACGGGTGTTCACCCCAATACCGCCTTTGGGTTGGCCTTTGCTCTGGATTACGCCCGAACGGCTAAAAACAAGCCGTTGGAAAAACTCATTATTGAGCGGAGTTATTTTTATTATCATAATGATGCCGATTGCCCTGCTGGCTGGGAACCGGGCGGTGAAGATTTTTTCTCCCCTTGCCTCATGGAAGCAGCTTTGATGCAGCGGGTAATGAAACCGAACGAATTTGTCGGCTGGTTCCATGCTTTTTTACCAGAGGTAAAAGAGGGGAAACCTCGGCGCCTGATGGAACCGGCAATCGTTACGGACCGCAATGATGGTAAATTGGTTCACCTGGACGGACTGAATCTCAGCCGTGCCTGGTGTATGAAACGCATTGCTGCTGCTCTTCCAAAAAGAGATAAGGCCCGGGAAAAACTTCTTAATGCTGCACGACAGCATGCAGAAGACGCCTTAAAAAACATGCACAGCGGCGAATACGCCGGCGAGCACTGGCTGGCCTCTTTTGCCACCTATTTGCTAACCGACCCAAAAGAAAAGAGGGAAGAAGGTAAGAAATAAAAAAATAAAAAAAGATAAGCCATTCGGGAACTTTCAGGTCACCTGCTGCGTTTGAAATGTAATGTTCATAGTAGAAAAGTAAATACAATGAATAAAATACAAAATATGGAGGTTCGTTATGGAAGAAAAAAAAGGCAGAGAATATAAGATTGAATTTCTTGTTTTAGGAGCCATCCTGATAGGGATAGGATTGCTATTTCTGGTGGTCAATATCATTCCTTTTCTCAGCGTAGCAAAATTGTGGCCCCTGTTCTTATTGATCCCGGTGGCGATACTGATTGCTGTTTGGATTCAATACAAAGAAAGAGCATTAGGCGTTGTACTTCCTATTGTTATCCTGATATTTTACTGCGGGTATTTTCTCTGGCTGAATTTTACATCCTGGAACTATACAGAGATTACCTGGCCAAATTTCCTTATCGGTCCGGGTCTGGGATTTCTAGGGCTGTACTTTACAACACGAAAATGGGAATATCTGATCCCCTCATTCATTTTGCTAATCCTGGCAGCTATATTTTATGCAGCGATTATTGAAAACACATTAATCGTCGGTATCATTCTCATAACGATGGGCGTATTGGTTATTTTAAAGCCCCTCATTATAAAAGGAGATAAGGTAAGTAACAAAGGCTAAGGTCAAGGATAGAATTAGGCAAAAAGAAATTAAATGTCAAAAGATTCAAGCTGCTGGGCCTTGCCTTATTTTTCTATTCCATTGGGCTTCAGGCTTGCCTTTTGTGTGCCCAATTAAGGTGGGGGGAAAAAGAAGTTGGCAAAAAAGAATTTCTATACCATAAACTCAAGAGAACTGTAGTTTATGTATACTACGGAAAGTTTTGATTAACAATAGAGGCTGAACAATGGATTTGGGATGAGTGTTCCAGATTGGTCTACAAATGTATAATATTTTTACACAAGTTTAAGTCGAAATAATTTTTAATTATGATATAAAATTTCATCATAATTCTTTAAAAATGTTTGAAATTATATAACATTGGTGAGTGTCAATTTTTATACATTTTTCATTACAACAATCCACGATTTCATTCATCCAATGATGTTGGATTTAGGCATCGACGGGTTCTTGACATGCAATCATGCAGTGACTTTCACATGACTGATCAATACTAAATATTTTAGTTATGATGCTCCATAATGTCCCGCCAACTACATTCTTCATCTCATTTTCACTTAAACTTAGGTTTGCTATAGTTGTTTTGTTTAAGCTTAATTTTTTCCTTAATTTCTTTTCTTTCATTTTTTCCTCCTTTTCTAATTAATTGTAACGGCAAAAGTTTTTAAGGTAAAACTTTCAAAACCCTTTATATTAAACATTTTTGTTTGAATAATACTGCTTAATAAGGCTTTTTGTTAAACAAAATATAATATAAAAAATCGAAATTTCAATGGGAAAAAGGTCACATTCTGGAAAATGAGACCTTTTTCCTATGGATTAAATCCCACCTTGAATGCCACAGTGGCAATTTAAAAGATGCTAAAAATACCTGGAAAAAAGGAGAAAGTTAAAATTGAAATATATCACTATTTCGTTTAAAATATAGAAATACACATATTAATAAAAAGGATATTCAATGATTGACTCTCTAAATGCTCAGCCCTTACTGCTGCTGGTGGTGATTGTTTCAGTGGGTTATCTTGTCGGGCAGGTGAAAGTTAAAGGGTTTTCCCTGGAGAGCTCCGCCATCCTCTTTGCTGCACTGCTGGCCGGTCACCTGGGATTGAAGGTACCGGAGATATTCAAGTTGCTGGGCCTTGCACTCTTTATCTATTCCATTGGGCTTCAGGCTGGACCCAAAATCTCCGTACTTTTCAAAAAAGAAGGAATGGGTTTGAATTTTCTTGCCTTTTGTGTGGTAACTGTTGGAGCGTTATTGACTTCTCTGGGAATTTTACTTCTTGATTTCGGGAAAGAGATTTCCATAGGTATTTTTGCTGGCGCCTTGACCAGCACACCTGGTTTAGCATCTGCCCATGAAGCGACTCAATCAGGCGCCACCTCCATCGGGTATGGAATCGCTTATCCTGTTGGTGTTATCAGTGTGATTCTCTTCATAAGGCTCTTACCTCTCATGCAAAAAACCAATATCCAGGAGGCAGAGGCCATCGAACAGGAATCCCTTCAACAGGAACAAGCCCCGGTGATTAACCAACAAATTGAAATATCCAATCCCAATGTGTTTGGCAAATCTATCAAATCCCTCAACATTACAGCAATCTCTGGCTGCGTGATCTCCCGCTTGGCCAGGGGTGAAACCGTGGAAGTTCCTTCTGGTGATACAATTCTACAAGAAGGAGACATTGTCCGGGTGGTGGGAAGGGAAGAAAATATTGATGGGGCTGTGCTCCTTTTGGGGCACTTAACCGACAAGAAAATTCCCGGTGGGACATTGGATATGGAGCGTTTCGTAGTCACCAATCGGGAATTGGTGGGGAAAAAAATCAAAGACTTGAAACTGCGGATGAAATATGAGGCCAATATTTCCCGAGTCGGCCGTTTCGGCATTGATATCCCTGCAACCCCAGACCTTAAAATCGAATGGGGTGACCGCGTCTCTGTGGTTTCTGAACAGATGTGGATGGAGGAACTGAAACTCTTTTTCGGAGACGATATCAAAAAAGTAGGTGAGGGAAATGTTTTTTCAATTATCCTGGGAATTACGTTTGGTATTCTAATAGGCATGGTGCCCTTTTCAATTGGTAAAATCTTCTCCTTTAAAATGGGGCTTACTGGCGGAATTCTGCTGGCTGGCCTGTTTTTGAGCAACCGGGGACGGCTGGGGCCCATTGTCTGGCGCGTTCCTTTTAATACCATCAATTTCATCAGGGAACTGGGGCTTATCTTCTTTTTAGCAGCAGTGGGAACCCAGGCCGGGGAGAACCTTATTGAGGTGGTTGAGAAAAACGGTTTATCCTTAGTCCTTTGGGGG
>Ga0180438_10001143_pt1 | contig 47904 bp, 50 predicted proteins | sample SS_ome_12_FD_132455 | JGI IMG/M metagenome (GOLD analysis project Ga0180438, IMG submission 132455) | Hypersaline lake sediment archaeal communities from the Salton Sea, California, USA - SS_3_D_2 metaG | ecosystem: Environmental > Aquatic > Non-marine Saline and Alkaline > Hypersaline >...
CTCTGCGGGCTGCCGTTCATCTGTTCGTATTCTGCTGGAACAGTCGCCAGCTTTACAAGCAGACTTCGCACTACCCATCTCACCTGTTCGAGTTCGTACCTGCGCTCTCTTAGACACTCTACCTTTCCATAGACTTGTGCTATTCTGAGTGCAATTGACAGAATTCGCAAGCGACTCGTTGCCTCCCGGTCACCCGGAACGACAATGTACGCTGTGCGCGATATATGCTATAGTACCTCCGCCGAGAGCAGACGTGCGTTGGCCGGACACATTGAAAATAGGGGGCGGTACCGTCATCCGGCCTGGCTACCCGACCCACTACTACGTAAAGTTTCTGAACAGGCAAGTGCCCAAGGTGAGCCCAGATGCGCCCATAGGAATCTTCGACTCCGGTCCAGGTGGACTGGCGGTGCTGCGCGAGATTCGTCGACTTTTGCCCCACGAGGACATCCTCTATCTGGCCGATACCGCTCGCCAACCGTACGGGCCGCGGGCCTCCGCAGATGTGCGAACGTTTGCCGTCGAGTTGACGCGGTATCTGGCCCGCCAGGGTGCCAAGATGGTCATTATTGCCTGTAACACCGCCAGCGCGTCAGGTTTGGAAGCCGCCCGACGAGCCGTGCCGGGCGTGCCGGTGTTGGGCATGATTCGTCCCGGCGTGCGGGCAGCACTCGCTGCCAGCCGGGGGAAGCGTCTGGGGAACGGCGATCACGGTCAACTCGCGGCTGTGCGACCAACTCATCAACCGGGAGAATCCTGACGCCGAGGTGCTCGGCGTGGCCCCGACGACCCTACTCCGGTTGGCCGAAAAGGGGCAAATTGACGACAGGCCGCACCTGCGCGAACTGGTTCGCACGTTCTTCGCCCCCCTGGTCGATTTCCAGGCTGACACGCTCATCCTGGGTTGCACCGACCTCACCTGCGTGCGCGATATCATCGACGAAGTGGTTGGTGATGAGGTCGTCGTGGTGGACCCGGCGGAGGAAGTAGCGCGGGAAGCGCGCCAACACCTGGAAGCAGATGGCATGCTGAAGCCTCGTGGCGAACCGCCAGCGAAATATCGCTTTCTGGTGACCGGCGAAAACCCGGATGAATTCGCCAGATTTGCCGCGCGATTCTTGGATATGCCGGAAATCGCTGTCACCCGGCTGCCCTTGATGGAGATACGACAGGTCGCCGGTGGTCCGGCACCTGAGCATACCGGTCATTCCTGAAAGACACACACGAGGGAGATAAGACATACATGAGCAGCTTCGAAGCGGACCGCATGAAAGACATCGAGTTTTCCGGCATCCGCAAGGTGTTTGAAGAGGTCGAGAAAATCAAAGCCGAACGAATGAAGGACATCCCACCCTCCACCATCATGGGCGTGTTCGACCAGGTCAGCGCCCTCAAAGCCGAGGGTCGCTCGATTGTCAGCCTTTTCATTGGCCGCCCCGATTTCGACACGCCCGACCACATCAAAGATGCGGCCAAAGAGGCACTCGACGCGGGCATGACCGCCTATACCTCAAACTACGGCATCGCCGAACTCCGCCAGGCCATCGCCGAAAAGCTTAAGAACGACAATGGCCTCGTCTTCGATCCCGATACCCAGATCATCGTCACATCAGGGGCCAACGAAGCCGTTTTCATGGCGATGATGGCCCTGCTCAACGCTGGCGACGAGGTGATCGTCCCCGACCCCATGTGGTCGCACTATTTCCAGTGTGCGCGGCTGGCTGAAGCGCGTGTGGTGAGCGTGCCCATGGACGAGCAAAATGGGTATCAACTCAACCCCGACGACCTCGAAAAGGCCATCACAGACAAGACCCGCATGCTGGTTCTCAACTCGCCGCACAACCCGACAGGCGTGATCTACACTCACGAGACGGTAGAGGCCATTGCCGAGGTGGTCGAGCGCCACGGCCTGCTGCTCATCTCAGACGAAATATACGATCGCATCACCTACGACGACGTGGAACTGGTCAGTCCCGGCACCATTGAAAGCATCGCTGACCGCACGATTACCATCAACGGCTTCTCGAAAACCTACTCCATGACCGGCTGGCGGCTGGGCTATGTGGCTGCACACCCCGACCTGACCAAGGCCATGATCCGCGTCCACCAATACACCACCGTCTGCGCCACCTCCTTTGCCCAGGTGGGTGGCGTGGCCGCGCTCACCGGGCCGCAGGATAGCGTTGGCGAGATGGTGGCCGAATTCGACAGGCGGCGTCAAGTGATCGTCGAAGCCTTCCAGGAGATGCCGGGAGCCAGCGTCGTCGAACCCAAGGGAGCCTTCTACGTCTTCCCGAACATATCAGCCCTGGGGCGCAGCGCCCAACAGGTCGCCGACGAGTTGCTCCGGGAGGCGGGGGTGGCTGTGGTGCCTGGCCACGTGTTCGGCGTTACCGGCGAAGGCCACATTCGCATCTCCTACGCCGCCTCACTGGAGGATGTGAAGCGCGGCATGGAGGCCCTCATCGAATACTGGGTCAAGAACCTCAAATGAGGCACGTTCTATGAGGTATGTTCGCGTCATTCTTAGTGGCTACGGGCGCGTGGGTCGCGCTTTTGCCGAGTTGCTGGTTCAGAAGCAGGATATCCTCGCCGAACGCTACCGGCTGTCCGTCCAACTGGCTGCCGTCGTCGATGTCGATGGGGCAGCCCTTGCCCCGCAAGAGACGGATTTGCTGGCGGAGGGCCTCTTGTCCGCTTTGCCCCCCGGCAAGGGGCCTTCTTGCTTCGCCCCTTTCGGCCAGCCCGACCAGACGACGCCCGATCTCGTGGCGCAAAGCGTCGCCGACGTGCTGGTCGAAGCCACCCCCACCAACATCGGGGATGGCGAGCCGGGCATGACCAATGTCACCAGCGCTCTGGAAAGCGGGATGCACGTCGTGACCGCCGCCAAGGGGCCGTTGGTGGTGGCTTATGACAGACTGCGCGATTTGGCCCGCGAGAACGGCGTAGCGTTGAAATACAGCGCGGCGACGGCGGCGGCGCTGCCCGCCCTCGACACCGGTCTTTACTCGCTTGCCGGGGCCAGCATCACCAAAGTCGAGGGGGTGCTCAACGGGACCACCAACTTCATTCTGACCCGCATGCAGGACCACGGTGAATTCTACGAGGATGCCCTGGCCGAAGCGCAGCGCCGGGGGATAGCCGAGACCGACCCCACGCTGGACGTGGAGGGCTGGGATGCTGCCACCAAGCTCGTCCTCATCTCAAACGCCGTGCTGGGCAGCAGCCTGACACTTGATAGTGTCGATGTATGCGGCATCACGGGCGTGACGGTGGAGAGGCTGAGGGCTGCTCATTCGGCAGGGAAGGCTCTGAAACTGATCGCGCGGGCCACCGTGGTTGGCGAAAATGAAGACACGGTGGATGCTTCCGTTGGTCTCGTAGAATTACCGCTCACGCATCCCCTGGCGCACGTCAGCGGGGCGGAAAAGGGCGTCACCTACACCACCGACACGATGGACCGCGTCACCGTCATCGGAGGCAAGTCAGACCCGCGCGGGGCTGCCGCCGCCCTCCTCAAGGACCTGATAAACCTCTCGCTTGAATATGGAATGCCTAGATAACGCTACATCTCCGCAAGAATCTCTGCCTTCTTCGCCTCGTAGTCGGCCTCGGTAATCAGGTCGTCGTCCAACATCTGTTTCAGCAGCTTCAGCTTCTGGGCGGGATCGTCCGGTTCTGTCGCCGTCTGGGCTGGGCGAGAGCGCACGGTGCGCGGGGGTGGAGAGGACCACGGTCGGGTGCGATAATCGCGCCTTTGCATCTGGCGCTCAAAGTCCGGCAGCCAGATCGCGAACAGGTAGACCAGCGCGCCTGCCACCGGCACCAGCAGGATGACGAGTATCCACCACTCCCTGCCGGTCCGGTAGGCGTGTATCGCGAAATAGACCTGCACGGCCAAAACTAAGAATCCATAGAAATAGGTCATAGCATCTCTCCGAGAACCCGCGCATACGGCCCTGGGTTACGGACAGCTAGGGTTGAAGCCAGATCTTCTGTAGCCAGTATACTCGAAGCCCTACGCCAGCGGAAGAAAGACCGCACCACCTCACGCCAGGTGGCGCGTTGACCCTACCTCGTCCACCAGCATCAGGTTCGTCGCGCCCGGAATGCGCGTCGTGACCCCGGCGGTGACGACCACCCTGTCGCCGGGGGCCACCAGACCCGCTTCGAGCGCCGTGTTCATCGAACGCTGCACAATCTCCTCGGTCGTGTCACCCTCAGCCGCGAGAAGCGGCGTCACCCCCCACACCAGGCTCAGTTGCCGTTGGACCAGTGGACTGGGTGTGACCGCGATGATCGGCTTGTGGGGGCGAAAACTGGCGACAGCGCGCGCCGTCCGCCCGCTGGCCGTAGCGCTGATGATGGCTCTGGCGTCCAGCTTGTGAGCGGCATTGCACGTGGAAGTGCTCACCGCATCGGTGACGTCGCCCTGCTCTCCTCGAACGTGTTCAGGAGGACGCCATTCATCTTCCATTTGCGAGGCCCCAACCGCCGTCGCAATGCGGGCCATCGTCTTGACCGCCTCCAGCGGGTGCTTGCCGACGGAGGTCTCGCCCGACAGCATCAGAGCATCCGTCCCATCCAGAATCGCGTTCGCCACGTCGCTGGCCTCGGCGCGGGTGGGGCGGGGATTGTCGATCATGGAATTGAGCATCTGTGTGGCGATGATGACCGGAATCTCCGCTATGTTGCAGGCCCGAATCAGGTTCTTCTGCACCAGGGGGACCTTCTCCGGGGCTATTTCGATGCCCAGGTCGCCGCGTGCCACCATCAGGCCATCAGACGCAGCGATGATTTCGTCGATATTCTCCAGCGCCTGCGGCTTTTCGATCTTGCTGATGACCAGCGGCAGCCGGTCACCCCCTTGCCATCGTTCCCTGATCCCCTCCTTGAGCCGGATGACCTCGTCGGGGAAGCGCACGAACGACAGGGCGATCCAGTCCAATTCGTGCGCCAGCATGAAGTCGAGGTCGCGCCAATCCTTCTCGGTGATAGCCGGGATCGACAGGTTCGTGCCGGGCAGGTTCAGCCCCTTCCGGCTCTTGAGCACCCCGCCGTCGGTCACCTCGGCCAGAATGTCGGTCTCGTCGACGATCTCGCTGACCTTGAGAGCCATGAGGCCGTCGTCCAGCAGGATAGTCTCGTCCGGCTCGATGTCGCGCGGGAGGTCCTTGTACTGGACCGGGATAACAGCCAAACTTCCAGCTTTCCCCTCAACACGCGCACCGGTTACCGGCCTGGTCGTCAGCGTGACCGTTTCCCCGCTGTTGATGAGCACACCGTCCGGCCCCATTTCGTCCACACGAATCTTAGGACCTTGCAGGTCGCCCATGATGGCTACCGGGACACCGGCCTTCTCCGAGGCAGCCCGGATCCGGCGGATGTTCTCGCCGTGAAACTCGTGCGTGCCGTGGGAGAGGTTGAGGCGGGCCACGTTCATCCCGGCCTCGATCATCTTCTCAAGCAATTCCGGCTCGCGCGAAGCCGGGCCAATCGTGCACACGATCTTCGTATAACTCATCGTAAGCCCCCTTCAGTCAGCCTCCAGGCATGGACACACAGAACTTCTACCCGCAACTCTGGTGCAAGTATTGTACCGCCTTGGTGTTAAGGTCTCTTTAGGGGAAGGCGTCAGTTTGGTCTTTCGAGCCGGATCCACCACACTCTCTTATTAGTGGCTTGTCCATTTGCAGCAAAACGGTCTAAACTCGCCCTGTCAGGTTGCGCACCACCACCGTGAGGGGGTCGGTACGTCGTGCGCGCGGCGCTGGCAACTTCATCGGCGAGAAGGAGTAATCCGTGCAGCGATACACGTTAGGCAGCACCGGCTTGGCTGTCACGCCCATCGGCCTCGGTTTGGCAGCCTTAGGCCGTCCGGGCTATATCAACCTCGGCCACGCCGATGACCTGAACCGGCAGTACGAGGTCGCCGCTATGGAGGCGCATTCACACCGCGTGCTGGATGCGGCCTGGGAAGCCGGAATCCGCTACTTCGACGCCGCGCGCTCGTATGGGCGTGCGGAGGAATTCCTGGCCTCCTGGTTGGCGGCCTCTGAGATCGTGCCCGCTGAGGTGACGGTTGGCTCGAAGTGGGGCTATACCTACACCGCCAACTGGCGCGTCGACGCCGAGGTGCACGAGGCCAAAGAACACTCGCTGGCCGTACTTCGCCGCCAGCGCGGCGAGAGCGACGCCAACCTGGGTGCGCATCTCGACCTGTACCAGATCCACTCGGCCACGCTGACCAGCGGCGTGCTCGACAATGCAGAGGTGCTGGCTGAGTTGGCCCGTTACAAGGCCGCTGGGCTGGCTATCGGCCTGTCGGTCAGCGGGGTGGGGCAGGCGGAGACCGTTCGACGCGCGCTGGACGTGCGCGTCGATGGTGAACCGCTCTTCGACTGCGTGCAGGCCACCTGGAACCTGCTGGAGCCGTCCGCGGGAGATGCCTTGCAGGAAGCCAGCGATGTGGGGATGGGCGTCCTCGTCAAGGAGGCGCTGGCGAATGGGCGTCTGACGGGCCGCAACGACGCGTCTGCCTTCGCGCGAAAACGCGCCCTCCTGGAAGCCACAGCTACCGAGCAGCAAACCACCGTCGACGCCGTGGCGTTGGCCGCCGTTCTGGCGCAGCCCTGGGTCGACGTGGTTCTGAGCGGAGCCGCCAGGGTCGAGCACCTGCGCTCGAATCTCGCGGCGCTGCAAATCGAATGGGATGAGGCGTACACCGCCCGGCTGGCTCCACTGGCCGAACTGCCCGACGTGTACTGGGGAAAACGGAGCCGGTTGCCCTGGACCTGAGCCGGACTCAGCGCCGCTCGTTGCATACAAAACGATCTGGGCAGTCCACAGACGCCCCCGCTTTAACGGAATCAATTTGCGCTATTTGTGCCATTCGTGGGCTCTCGCCATCGTTGCTGGAAGAATGAGACGATGAGTATCGGGGGCTTGACTTATCCTGGCGAGACGGTTATCCTTTTGTTGACGACAGTTGTATAGACATCTGGTCAACCATGCATTTACCTTTCCAGATAGACAAACGCAGCCCCATCCCGATTTACTACCAACTCAAAGAGCAGTTGTCCTTGCTCATCCGCGACGGTACGTACTCGGTGGGCAGCCAGCTACCCAGTGAGCTGGAAATCAGCGAGGTATTGGGCATCAGTCGCGGCACGGTCAGGCAGGCCATCAACGCGCTCGTGGCCGAGGGCCGCCTGCACCGCGAGCAGGGTCGCGGCACCTTCGTCAGCGAACCACCGTCCACCGCGCTGCATCTGGCACAGCGCTTCACCAGCTTTGCCGAAGACATGCGCGAGATGAACATCCCCTTCACCACCACCGTTTTGAGCAAGAAGGTAATCCCGGCGGAGGGGCGGCTGCTGACCAAGCTCTCGTTGAACTACGGCGAGGAGGTCATCTATCTGGAGCGCCTCGGAACGGTCAACGACGAGCCGTTCGTGCTGGCCTTTACCTATCTGCCGCAGGCGCTCTGTCCCGGCCTGCTGGACAAAGACCTGCAGGACCGCTCCCTCTACGACGTGCTCGAGGGGGACTACGACCTGCAGCTGGCCTGGGCCAACCGCACCCTGGAAGCGGCACAGGCCGACGACTACGAGGCCGAGTTGCTGCAAGTGCCGGTAGGCTCGCCTATCCACTTCATGCACAGCCTGGCCTACCTGGAGGATGGCCGCCCGGTGGAATACTCCCGGCTGCGCTTCAGGGGGGACCGCAGCCGGATCGCTTTCGAGGTCAGACGGTAGTTCGCCAATGGAGAAGTGATGGAGCTTAAGGACAGATTCACCGTCTCGGCGGAGAACCAGGCCGTCTGGGACTATCTGTTCGACGTCGAGCGTTCCAGCAAATGCATGCCCGGAGTCGTTTCTGTCGAAGCCGTGGGCGACGAGACCTACCAGGGCCAACTCAAGGTCAAGGTGGGTCCCATCGCGGCCACGTTCGACGGCAAGGTCACGCTCACCGAAGTGGAAGCACCGCGCCGCCTGGTGGCCCAGATCGAAGGCGGCGAGAAATCCGGCGGCTCGACGGTCAAAGCTACCTTCACTTCGACGTTGACCCCGGTAGACGGCGGCACCCAGGTCGAATACGAAATGGATCTCAACCTGCGCGGGCGGCTGGCCCAGTTTGGCCTGACCGTGGTGCGCGGGACCGCTCAGAAGATGACCGCCGCCTTCGGGCGGTGCGTTCAAGACGCGTTGTCCGTGGAGCCTGCGTCGTGAGCTACGAAATGCTCCACCCGGCGTCGTTGCCAGAAGCCCTCGCTGCCCTTGCCGAGCGCGGCGACGAGGCCAGGGTTCTCGCCGGGGGCACGGCGGTGGTGCTCCTCCTCTACCAGAAGCTGATCTTCCCCGACGTGCTGGTCAACCTGGGCCGCGTTCCCGGCCTCGACACCATCCGCGTCGAGGAAGACGGTCTCCACCTCGGCCCGCTGGTCCTGTTGCGCGACGTGGAATTGTCGCCCCAGGTCCAGCAGGAGTGGCCCGGTTTGGCCCAGGCGTGTGGCGTGGTCGGCAACGTGCGCGTCCGCAACCAGGCCACCATCGGCGGCAATCTGGCCGAGGCCGACTACGCCTCAGACCCGCCCGCCATGCTGCTGGCCCTCGACGCCGCCGTGACCGTCGCCAGCGCCACCGGGTCGCGGGCCATCCCGCTGGCTGATTTCTACCTGGGCTTCTACACCACCGCGCTCCAACCGGACGAACTCATCACCGGGGTATTCGTCCCCCGCCTTCCTGCCAGCGCGCGCATGGCCTATCTCAAATTCAAGACCCGTTCCTCTGAAGACCGGCCCTGCCTGGGCGTGGCGGCCATAGGCTCCTTCGAAGACGGGCTTTGCGCCGATCTCCGGGTGGCAGTTGGCGCGGCGACCGAAATCCCGCGCCGCCTGCCGGAAGTCGAAGCGCTTGCCAGAGGACAGTCATTGACCGACGAATTGATTGCCGAAATCGCCGAGGGGTACGCCTCCCAGGTTGACACGCTGGACGACATCCGGGCTTCGTCGTGGTATCGGACCCAGATGATTCGCGTCCACGTACGCCGGGCCTTGCAGGAGGTGTGCAATGGCCGTCGGTAAGTCGGTGCCCATGCTCGACGCGGAGGACCGCGTCAGGGGGACGGTGGAATACGCCGCCAACCTGAAGCTGCCCAACATGTTGGTTGCCAGAGTGCTCCGCAGCCCGGTGCCGCACGCGCGCGTTCTCAGCATCGACGCCAGTGCCGCCGAGGCGATGCCCGGCGTGGCCGCCGTGCTGACCGCCGCCGATTTCGAGCGCAACGGCCTGAACCTGATTTATGGCTCCGGCAGGGACCAGCGCGTCGTCGCAGATGACCGCGTGCGGCACATTGGCGAAGCCGTGGCACTGGTCGCCGCCGAGAGCGTCGAAATCGCGGACGCCGCCCTGCTGGCTATCGAGGTCGATTACGAAGAACTCCCGGCGGTCTTCGACGCTTTCGACGCCCTGAAACCTGACGCGCCGCTGCTTCACGAAGCCTATCCTGGCAATATCCTTAATCACTCCAAGTTGCGCCACGGCGACCTGGAATCCGCTTTTGCCGCCGCCGACGAAATCCTCGAGGAGACGTTCACTAGCCCGGTGGCCCAACAAACCACCCTGGAGCCGCAAATCGCGGCAGCCCAGTGGCGAGATGGGCACCTGACGCTGTGGACCTCCTCCCAATCTCCACACACCGTCCGCAACGCCGTGGCAGGCGTGCTCGGCCTCGAACCAGAGGCCGTGCGCGTGATCGTTCCCGCAGTCGGCGGCGGCTTTGGCGGCAAGGGCAACGTTCGCACCCAGCCCATGGTCGCCGCTCTGGCCTGGAAAGTAGGTGGGCGTCCGGTCATGCTGGCCCTGGAGCGGGGCGAGGAATTCGTCACCGTCACCAAACACGCGGTGACCATCACCATCAAGACCGGCGTCAAACGCGACGGCACCTTCACCGCCCGCCAGATCACACTCCACTGGAACGCAGGCGCGTACGCCTCCTCCAGCAAGCATCTCGTCCCGGCGGGCATGCTCCGTTCGATTGGCCCTTACCGCTTTCCGGCGGCGCGCGTGGACTCGTACGGCGTCTACACCAACATTCCGCCTGCCGCCGCCTATCGCGGCGCGATGAGTTCGCAAGCCTCGTGGGCGCATGAGTCGCACGTGGACACCATCGCCCACTGGCTGGGCATGGACCCGCTGGAACTGCGCCGCAAGAATCTACTTCAGACCGGCGAGACCTTTGCTACCGGCGAGACGATTGGAGAAGCGCACTTCTGGGAATGCCTGGAAGCGGCGGCCAAAGGGATCGGTTGGGGCGAGCCGTTCGAAAAAGAACCCGCGCCGAACGTCCGGTGCGGGCGCGGCCTGGGCGTGATGATGAAGCACACCATCGCCACCTCCAGATCGGAGTGCCTCCTGGTTCTGGACGCGGGCGGCGGGTTGAAGCTGTACACCAGCACCGTCGAGATGGGCCAGGGGGCGCATACCGCGCTGGCCCAGATGACCGCCGAGGCTGTCGGGCTGCCGCTCGAAGCCATCACCGTCGTTGGGCCGGACACCGCCCTGACGCCTTACGACGCGCAAACGGCTTCCAGCCGCGCGGCCTTCATGATGGGCAACGCCGTGCAGGACGGCGCGGCCAAATTGAAAGCGAAATTGGCCGGGGCCGCCGCACCGCACCTTGAGCATCCCGCCGAGGCGCTGGCCGCCGCAGACGGATTCGTCTTCGTGACGGCACAGCCAGATGTGCGCCTGTCCTACGCAGACGTGCTGGGGCAAAGCGACCTGGAGACGCTCGAAGCGGCGGGGTCCTTTCAGACTAAAGGCGGTCTGGACCCAGAAACCGGGCAGGGCGTCGCCACCCCGCACTGGCACCAGGGAGCGGGTGCGTGCGAGGTCGAGGTGGATGTCGAGACCGGCAAAGTCACCGTGACCCGCTACCATGCCAGCGCGTTTGCGGGCCGCGTGATCAACCCCCAGTTCGCCAGACTCCAGAACGATGGCAACGTGATCTACGGCATGGGTCCGGCGCTCATGGAAGAAGTGGTCATGGACGGCGGCCAGATTATCAACGCCAATTTGGCCGACTATCTGATCCCGTCCATTGCCGACATCCCACGTGAGTTGGAAAGCACCTCGCTGGAGTCCGATAGCGGCAAGATTCACGGCCTGGGCGAGATGACGCTGCCCCCGGTGGCCCCCGCCATCGCCAACGCGATCTACGACGCCACTGGCGCGCGGATTCGTGACCTGCCCATCACGGCGGAGAAGGTTTTCAGAGCATTGAATGGTAACGGCGAAGGCTAGCGCATGGTGACGTTACGCGTAAACGGGCAAGAGCATAAACTGGACGTTCCCTCTGGGCGCAGGCTCATCGATGTGCTGCGTGACGACCTCGATCTGCTCGGCGCGCGCGGTGGCTGTGGCGTCGGCGTGTGCGGCACCTGCACCGTGCTCGTCGATGGCCGGGCCATCAGCAGTTGCATCATGCTGGCCGAACAGGCCGAAGGCAAAGAGATCGCCACTGTCGAGGGGTTGGCCGGGGACGGGCAACTCCACCCGGTGCAGCAAGCCTACGTGGACCAATTCGCCTTCCAGTGCGCCTACTGCACGCCTGGTTTCATCCTGACCACGGTAGCGCTGCTCGAAGACCATCCCGACCCGGACGACCAGACCATCCGCGAGTACCTGGGCGGCAATCTCTGCCGCTGTGGTAGTTACGTCAACATCGTCGAGGCAGTTCGCGCTGCCGCCAGAGACCGCGCGGCTCGTGAGTAAAGGCAGTCACTAAGATAGGCGGGTCATTCATGCAGATCGTCATTCGCTACACCAGTCCGCTCGTCAGGTTTACCGGCAAGCGCCACGAGACGCTTGACCTCCCAGAACACGCCTCTGTCCGGGACGCCATCCACCATCTGGCCGAAATCTACGGCCCGCAGCTCCTCCAGCTATTCTACGACGACGTGCAAGAACTCGACCCCGCCATGCTGACCATCTCCCGCAATGGCAAAGTGTACGACGCTTACGACGATCCGCTCGCGGAGAACGACGAAATCGCGCTCATTGCGCAGATCGCCGGGGGCTGACCCGGCATCTGCATCTGACATCCCACTTGACAGGAGGCTACGTGAAATACAAAGGCTACGTTGGCAAACTCCTAACCGTCGACTTGAGCACCGGGGCTTCTGGTGAACTGCCCCTGACCGACCGGCAGGCCGAGCGCTTCGTCGGCGGGCGCGGGCTGGCCGTCGACATCCTGTATAGGCGGCTGCCGGTCAGTGTCGGGGCTTTTTCCGAGGAAAACGACCTGCTGGTGCTGACCGGCCCGGCGGCGGGCACACCCTTCCCCACGGGGTCGCGCACGGCAGTGGCGGCCATCTCCCCGCTGACCAACACCCTCAGCACCGGCTACATGGGCGGCCACTTCGCGCCGGAACTGAAGTATGCCGGGTTCGACGGCATCCTGATTACCGGGCGCGCCGAAAAGCCGGTGGCCCTCGTTATCCTGGATAGGACCATCAAACTGATTGACGCCACGGACCTGTGGGGCCTGGACACCCAGGAAACGCAGGCCCGGCTGGAAGAAGAACTGGGCCACGACGTGAAGACGATGTGCATCGGCCCGGCGGGCGAAAACCTCGTGCATTACGCCGCCATCGCCCACGAGCAGCACCTTATCGGGCGCGGTGGCAAGGGCGCGGTCATGGGCCACAAGAATCTCAAGGCCATTTGCGTCCGGGGCAGCGGCCCGGTAGAGGTCGCCGCTGAGCCGGGCGAGTTCCTGACCCGCGTGCGCGAGATGAACTACACCGTCCAACTGGACCCCATCGCCCTGCGCTTTCGCCAGATCGGCACCGGCAGCGGCATCCCCAAGAAGAACAAGATCGGCGCGCTGCCCACGCGCAACTTCCAGCGCGGCGTCTTCGACCACGCCGAAGCCTACGGCCCCGACCCGCTCAAGCAGATGATTCAACGCTACGAATCCTGCGCCCACTGCCCGATTTCCTGCGGCAGCGTCATCCAATTTGACTTCAACGGCGAAAAGGTCGTCACCGAGCGGATTGAGCACGAGAGCCATTGGTCGCTCGGTCCCCTGTGCGACATCGGCGATTTGAAAGCCACCCTGAAAGCCAACGACACCTGTGACCGCCTGGGCATGGACACCGTTTCCGCCGGGGTGGTGATTGCCTTCGCCATGGAAGCCTACGAAAACGGCCTCCTGAGCGACGGCGACCTCGACGGCCTCGACCTGCGTTGGGGCAACGCCGCCCTGCTCGACCCCCTGCTGGAGCGCATCGCCCGGCGCGAGGGGATCGGCGACCTGCTGGCCGACGGCGTGAAGATCGCTGCTGACCGGTTGGGCAACGGCTCGGCGCACTACGCCATGCACGTCAAGGGCCTCGAGCTCTCCGCCTTCGAACCGCGTGCCTTTACCGGCATGGGCCTGAACTTCGCCACCGCCAGTCGCGGCGCGGACCACAACCGCGCTTTCACCATCGCCGCCGAGTATTACGGCATCCTGGGCGACCTGGACCGCTTCACCCACGAAGGCAAGCCCGAGATGGTCAAGGACTTGCAGGATTTCTCGGCGGTGATCGACTCCATCATCGCCTGCATGTTCACCATCGACTTCAGCACCGACGTTCAGCTATTCTCCGATGCCATCAACCTAATCACCGGCATGAGCGTCGACGCCACTGAGTACTATCGCGTCGGCGAGCGCATCAAGAACCTGGAGCGCCTGTTCAACCTGCGGCGGGGGTTCACCAGGGCCGACGACGTGTTGCCCCCGCGTATCCGCGAGGAAGCAGCCACCTCCGCCGGAGAGCAGGCCGCCGCACTAGACATCAGCCAGATGCTCGCTAAATACTATGCGCTGCGGGGCTGGGACGAGCGCGGTGTGCCCACGCCGGAGCGGCTGGCGGCGCTCGATCTCTCCGATGTCGAACTCCCCGCCACGGAGGCCAGCGTCTCGTGATCGAAGCGATTCTGTTCGACTTCAACGCCACGCTCATCCGCTCGCGGACCTGGATTGAGCTTGAGGTGCGAGACCTGCCCCGCGCCGCCTTTGCCCATCTCGCCAGCCAGGGTCACATCCGCTTGCTGAATGGGAACCAGTTGGCAAAGGCGGAAGCGATCTTTCTCGCCGCCCGCGAAAGCTCCAACCTCACCAACGTCGAGACCAGCCACCTCGAAGACTTGACTGCCATGGTCGAGGCGCTTGGCCTGGGAGCGCAAGTGCCGCCTGCGCTGGTCGAGGAGACCGTCGCCACGCTGCACCGGCGCTGCATCCCCACCGTCGAATTGCTGCCCAACGTAGCGGAGACGCTCCGGCAATTGCAGGACATAGGGCTGCGGCTCGGCATCATCTCCAACGCCGCCTACTCGCCCTTCCTGACTTGGACTCTGGAGCATTTTGAGATTCTGAACTACTTCGAAGATGTCGTAGTGTCCGCCGACGTGCAGACCCGCAAGCCCGGTCTGGAGATTTTCCACATTGCGCTGCGCCGGATGCGCCTGCAGCCTGCAACCACCGTTTACGTCGGCGATGACTATGTCAAAGACGTGATCGCTGCCCGGCAATTCGGCCTGCGTCCCATCTGGTACCAGCCCGCAGGCGATGCCGCGATTCCAGACGACGGACCATCCCCCGATGCCATTGTCGCCGACCATGCGGAAATCCCGCCTCTGGCAAGACAGTGGCGCGACGACGCATAGAGGAGACAAAACATGATTGCCTTCGACTCGGATGGCTGCATCAACTGCCGCATCTGTGAGGACGTATGCTCCTATCGCTTTGCCGGGGCGTTCAAACCGGCTATCGCCGCCATCCGCCTGGAACGGGATGGCAAGTTTGGCAAGATCAACGCGCACGTCTGTAATCTGTGCGAGGGTCTCGACGGGCAGCAGTGCACCGCTGCCTGCCCAACCGAAGCGCTTTTCTTGGAGGACCTCGGCGCTGGTCTGGGCAGCGTGGTCAAGTTCGATTTCGATCTGTGCATCACCTGCATGGCCTGCGTATACGATTGTCCCGAAGAGGCCGTCGCTTACGACGAGGACAACGGCCACTACAACATCTGCGACCTGTGCGGCGGCGACCCGGAATGCGTCCGCTGGTGCCCGGAGCACGTGCTGTGGATTGAAGGTGTGGTAGAGGGGGTGCCGGGATGAGCGAAGACGGATTCCAACAGACCGCCCGCCGCTACGCTGCCTTGCGTGACATGGACCCCAGCGGGCGTGCAGACCGGGACACCGATCTACGCCGCGCCGAACTGGCCGGAGCCGACCTCAGCGGCCTGGACCTGCGCCGCGCCAATCTGTACGCCGCCGATTTGCAGGGCGCGAACCTGAGCGAGGCCATCCTGGTCAAAGCCCACCTGAGTGAGGCCAATCTCAGCGGGGCCAACCTGACCGGCGCAGACCTGCGCGGGGCCAACCTGATGGCCGCCAATCTAAGCGGCGCAGACCTGACGGGTGCTCATCTCCAGGCCGCCATTCTGACCGGGGCCAATCTGGAAGAAACAGTACTACCGCAGGACTTCCCAGGCACGTAATTGTGGTATAGTTGATATCGGACGCCGTTCCTTGAATCGCGGACGAGTGCGGTATCGACTATTCTGCTAAAATGGCGGGGCCTGCCAGTTCCCATCGTGTACCGGACGAAAGTGGGCGACAAGTGGAATAATAGGGGTGCCGATTGGCAGGCTTCGTGCGAGCAATGGGAAGAAGCTTAGATATGGATGAAAAGAAGAAGCCAACGCGCAAATCGGACAAAACAGATAAGCTCGACGTTGAGAATGCCGGTCGTCTCATTTCGAAGGACAGGCGTGAGCTTCGGCCCGGCATCTTGATGCCTGAGGTCGCGGAGTTTGGGGGGCGGCCACTAGACACCGACACGACCGATGTGGTTAAGCGTGTCGAGAAGCCAGAAGGGCTGCTGAGTGGAGAGTGGCTTCAGGGAATGTCCGATCAGGAATTAGTCATCACGTTCCTCGCACTTTACCAGGAAATCCAAACCAGGGTAGGCGAGTCGACGGACACCATCACCAAGGCCGTCCCCGACCTTTCAGAGTTTGCCGCCGCGATGGATAGTTCCCACCTCAGTCTTGGAACCGATGACTTCAAGCGCCTGCCCAGTTCAAAGGTTCGGGGGCGTGCCGCGGAAACCGACGCGACCTGGCGTTTTATCCTGATAACCTCCGATCCGAAACAAAAACTCCTCCGCCTGGAAGTCGTTGCCGACACCGTGATTGGGCGTGTGGGCGAGGATACCATGCCGCCGCACCTTGATCTGTGCGAGCACTTCACGACGGCACAGGGCATTTCCCGGCGGCACGCCCTGCTGCGCCCGACGGAAAGAGATCTATACCTCATCGATCTTGGCAGCACGAATGGCACTTTCCTCAATCAGAAACGGCTTCCGCCGAGGACAAATCATAAGGTAAGCGACGAGGACATCATTTCGTTCGCCAACTTGCACTTCAAGATCATGTTTGTCAGCCAACCTGCCGGGGCCAGCAGGGACTGATAGCGGGCGCGTTTCTCTTGACACGATAGTCGCCCACCCGAAAACACAAACGGGACCTCGATTTTGCAGGTCCCGTTCGCGATTCCCTGCCGGCCCTCAAATCGCTGCCAGGGCAGCGCCAACCCCCTCTCCAAGCTTGAGCTTATAGCCCATGTCGTGCAGGCTGCGCTCCAACGCGCCGAGGGCCATCACCACGTACATCGGCTGGGCCATGTGCGCCATGTGGCCGATGCGGATCACCTTACCCGCCAGCTCGCCCAGCGAGCCGGTGATCGCCATGCCATAGTCCTCCCGCATGCGGTCTATCAGTTCGCTGGCGTCGATGCCCTCCGGCACGGTGATGGCGGTGACGCAGGTGGACATGATGTCATCGCTGGCGGGCCACAACTCCAGGCCAATCGCCCGCGCGCCGGCCCGGCATAGTTGCGCGGCCTTGGTGTGGCGGGCGATGCGCTTGTCCAGACCCTCTTCCAGGACCATCGTCAGCGCCTCGTTGACGCCTCGAATCTGCGCCACGAACACCGTGAACGGGAAGCGGCGATTCTCCATCCAGCGCTCTTTCCAGTCCAGCAGGCTCAAGTACGAGCGGCGGCGCGGCGTGGGGTGGGATAGCATCGCCTCCCAGGCCCGCTCGCTCACCGAGACCAGCGCCGAGCCGGGAGCCGCCCCCAGGCACTTGTGCGGCCCGCCGACCACCAGGTCCGCGCCCCACGCGTCCACCGGCACGTCCATCCCGCCGATAGCCGACACGGCATCCACGATGGTCAGCGCGCCGTACTCTTGCGCCAGCGCGCAAATCTCCTTGACCGGATTGAGCGTGCCCGAAGGTGTCTCGCTGTGGACCATGGCGATGAAGCGAACGTCGCCTTCCTCCTTGAGCACTTTCTCCACGTCCGCCGGGTCGATGGACTGGTTGTAGGGCATCACGATTTCGAGCGGGTCGTTGCCGCTATAGTATTTGAAGTAGCGCGCGTATCCTGCCCCGAAAACGCCCGTCACCAGATTCAAGCACTTATCGCCGGGGCGCACCGGCCCGGCGCTGGAGGCTTCCAGGCCGAGCACCGCTTCACCTTGCATGATTACCACGTCGCCGGAGGTGCGGTATATCTGCTTCAGCTTCTCAATCGTATCGTCGAACAGGGCGTGGAAATCCGGGTCGTAGTGATACGTGATCTGGTTGGCGTAGGCCAACCGCACCCGGTCGTGAATCGTGTTGGGTCCCGCCGACATCGTGTACTTGACAGTGCCGTCGTACCGGCTGTTGCCAGGCATCTCTTTCCATTGCTCCTTAGAATTACAGCACCTTGGTCAATTCGTCGTTCGCAAAATAGGGCAGGTCGGCCACCTCACCTGCCTTCGACAGGCGGCGGCCTTCGTCGGCTGGCCTCACCTCGCCGATTGGCGTGCAGGGGATGCCAGCTTTGTCCAGTGCGCCGCATAGTCCTTCCACCGCGTCCGGCGGGGCCGTCATAATCAACATGCCGGACGCAATCAAGCCTATCGGGTCGATACCGAACGCTTCACAGATCTCCTTGGTTTCCGGCATCACCGGGATTCTCTCCACCTCGATGAGCAGGCCGACCCCGGCGGCCTCGGCCATCTCGTGCAGCGCCGTCGCCAGCCCGCCCTCCGTCGCGTCGGTCATCGCGTGCACCGTCCCGGTGTCCGCCGCCGTCAACGCGTCCTTGTAGACGCTGATGCCGGGGTCATACAGGTAGCCCTGGGCGCGAGAGACGAACGCGTCCGAATAGCCCTTTTCTCGCAGCGTATCCGCCAGCTCGCTGGCGATGATCGCCGTCCCTTCCACGCCCAGCGCCTTGGTGATGAGCACCGTGTCGCCCACCTCCGCCCCACTGGTCGCCACCAACGACTCGCGCCCAATCTCCCCAAGCACGAAGCCGGTCACGATAGGCCGGTCCAGGCCAAACGTGACCTCCGTGTGCCCGCCGATAATCGACACCCCTACCTTCTGGCTGGCTTCGTGAATTTGCCGGAAGATATCCTCGACCAGTTTGGGTGTTGTCTTATCCTCCGGCAGCAGGATGGTGTTCATCATCCACCTGGGCCGGACGCCGCGCACCACCATGTTGTTGACGCACACGTTGACCACGTACCAGCCGATTTCGTCCGTGGCAAAGGTGATCGGGTTGGTCTTCGCCACCAGGTAGCGGTCCCCAAAATCCACCACGGCGGCGTCCTCGCCGATCTTCGCGCCGATGGCAACGCGCTCGTCTTGGGTCGCGGTGTACTTCTCCAAGAGGCCCGACAGAAACGCCATGTCGAGCTTGCCAACAGAGAGAACGTCTTCCATGTCTGGCATTCCTCTATCCTGTCACAGCAATCTGATCGCGTGCTTGCCGAAATCGAGAGCGATGTTGAGATAGAGCGAAACGACAATGACGCCCAACAGGATGGCCGTGTAGGCGTAGTCCACCGGACGGAAGTGGATGTCGCGCAGGGTCGTGCGCCGCACGCCCCTTACCCCGAACGCCCGCGACTCCAACGCCTTCGCCAGTTGGTCGCTGGCCCGCAGCGAACTGATGACCATCGCTACGAAGATGGGCATCATCGCCCGCGCGCGCTTGAACCCCTTGGTTTCCGAATAGTCCAGGCCGCGTGCCTGCTGGGCATCCGAAATGATGCCGTACATCCCCTGGAAAGTCGGGATGTAGCGCAGCGCCAGCGCCAGCACCAGTCCCCACTCGAAAGGCATCTTCAGTTTCACGAAGCTGCGCACCAGCGACGGCTGGTCTGTCGTGTACAGCCACGCGAACACGGCAAAGGCCATCGACATGATGCGCAGGCCCAGCACCAGCCCCTGCGCAATGCTCAACGCCGTGATCTTCACGATCCAGATTTCGAGCAGCGGCGTCCCTGTGGGGTAGAAGATCACCCACAGCGTCGTCATCATAATGCCAACCGGCAGCAGTGTCTTCCAGATGAACCAGAACTTCTGCACCGGCATCCTGGCCGACCAGTGCAGCAAGTGCATCAGGGCCAGAGCGCCCAACATGATGAACAGGTTCTTGAAGACTAACAGCAGCACCAGCGATGCGCCTACGAAGATCAACTTCACACGAGGGTCGGCCCTGTGAACCCAACTCTCGCGTTTCGTGTAGAGGTCTACGACAATGGGCATGGGTTACCCTCGCTCCCCTCAGGATTTGGTCTTCAGTCCACTGTAAGCGTCACAGAACTCAGGCACGGTCAGGATGCCATTCTGCATCCCGTGCGGCACCATCCGGCGGCCCAACTCCGAGATTTGTGGCACCTCGATGTGCGTCGATTGCAGGAGTTCTCTCTGCTTGAAGACGGAGCGGGTGTCGTCGTGAGCCAGGATCTTTCCGTCGCAGATCAGCAGGCAACGCGGGGCGTACTCGGCTACGATGCGCATGTCGTGCGTGATGAGGATGATGGTCCGGCCCTGCCAGTGCAGGTCGGTGATCAGCTCCATCAATTCGAGGGTGCTCTTGTAGTCCAGGCCGGTGGTCGGTTCGTCCAGAATGAGCACCGGCGTTTGCATCGCGTACACCGCCGCGATGCTCACCTTCCGGCGCAGCCCAAAGCCCAGCATCGCCGGTTGCCGGTCTGCGTGCGGCATCAACCCGAAGCGTTCCAACGCGTCGTCGGTGCGTTCCCGCACCTCGGCCTCGCTCAGGCCGAGGTTGGTCGGACCAAAGGCAATTTCCGCGCGCGTCGTCGCGTTAAAAATCTGGTGGTCCGGGTTCTGGAACACGTACCCCACCGTGCGCGCCAGCGTGCCCATCGGCTGGCCGACAATATCCTCGCCATATAGCAACACCTGGCCCTTGGTGGGTCGCAGCAGGCCATTGAAATGCTTGACCATCGTCGTCTTGCCGCAGCCGTTCTGGCCGATGATCGCCACGAACTCGTTATCCTCGATGTTTATGGAGATACCGTTTAGCGCCGAAGGGCCATCTTCGTAACTAAACCAGAGGTCCCTGGTTTCGAGGCAGGTTTTTCCGGTCACTGCTGGCTTCCCTTCGCTGCGATGCCCTGCGGGCCGGTCAGCGTGTCGTAAGCCTCGTCGAGTTGGGTGAAAACGTAGTCTGTGGCGTGTTGCTGGTTCAGGCAGTCGGCCAATTCGCTCACCTGTGGCACGGCCAGTCCAATCTCGTGCATCAGCGGTACCTGCTTGAAGATCTCGACGGGCGTTCCCTCCAGGGCGACCTGTCCGTCGCGCAGCACCACCACTCGATCTGAGAACTCCGCGATGCGTTCGCTCTCGAACTCGACCATGATGATCGTCATGCCATGTTGCCGCCTCAATTCCCGCACCACGGAGAAGACCTCCGTCTTGCCAATGGGGTCCAGGCTGGCCGTCGGCTCGTCGAGCACCAGAATCTTTGGCCTCATCGCCAGAATGGCGGCGATAGCCGTGCGCTGCTTCTGGCCGCCTGACAGGTGGAACGGCGAGCGATGCCGGAACTCGCTCATCCCCACAGCCGCCAGCGCCCACTCCACACGCTCCTCGATTTCTTCCGCTGGCGTGCCCAGACTCTCCAGGCCGAAGGCAATCTCCGACTCGACGCTCATGTTGAAAAGCTGCGTTTCCGGCTCCTGGAAGATCACGCCCACGCGCTGCGCCAGGTCGGGGACAGGCGTCCGCTTGGTGTTCAGGCCGTCCACGATCACGTCGCCTCTTATCGTGCCACCTACCGATTGGGGAACGATGCCATTCAAGGCCAGACAGAGCGTCGTCTTGCCCACGCCGGTTGGTCCCATGATCGACAGGAACTCGCGTTCCTCCACCTCTAAATCCACTCCGCGCAGCACCCACGTCTTTTCCTCGTCCGGGTGTATGGTGGGGTAGGCGTAATGGAGGCCCTCGACGGACACAATCTTGCTCAAATACCTCGTCCTTTCGCCGTGTCGGGACGGATGCAAACGGTTGTGGTCTTGCCCTCGCGGGAGGTGAGGAGGCGACCTCTCGGCGACCTCCTCACCGTTCCGTTCAAGTCTAGACTTGAATGTCGGTACAGTGCGCTATTCCTCCTGGAAGCTCACCCCACCGGCCAACTGTTCGATCTGTGGGTATGCTTGCTTGACTAACTGGAACAGCAAGATACCAAGAATGCCGACGCCGACCTGGAAAAGATTGATGGGCAATTCGCCCATCGCCCCGGCGACGCCGAAGCCGTAGACCGTGGCCTCCCCGATGAAGTAGACAGCTACCAGCGCCAGCCCGCCGACGATCCAACCGACGAGCATGCCGCCCCAGCCCTTCTTCCAGCCGAGCAGTCCGGCCAGCAAGCCCAGTGAGCCGTGAGCGATGAGTGTCAGCGGCGCGAAGCTGCCGTAGCCCAGCACCAGGTCGGCAATCGCCGCGCCAACACCGGCGGAGACCACGCCGACCAATGGCCCAAAAGCCATGGCCACGAAGAATTCCGCAATCGCGCCTGGATGTGTGAAACCACCTGTTGCAGGAATGGGTATGGGCACGATAGCTACGAGCACAGCCACGATGGCAATGCAGACTGCGATTACCGCGATTGATCTCGCGTTCATTGGATCCTCCCCCTCGTCAGAGAGTCAGTTACTGCTGTAGCGAGTATGACAGAATAATGCGCTACCTTCTTCCTCCACCTGAGTGTCGGCGTGCGCCAGCCACCGGGCACGCCCCTTTCGTTTCGTGAGCATCAGTCCGCCGCAACACCTCCTTCCTTCCGCTTCTGGCTTCTGTCGCCCGCGCCAACGTCTTCGTTGAGAATCTCGCTGCGAGCGCACTCAGCAAATTTGCGAAAGATCTGCCGGGAGACACTCTGGATCATCCCGCCGCCCATCTGGGCCAGCTTCCCGGCGATAGAAACGTCCGCCCTGACCATGACCTCGGTGCGCTGCTCGTCGAGCGATTGCAGGCCGAACTGCACCTGCGCTTCCGCCCGGCCCTGCGCGCCCTGTTGCGTGCCGCGCGCCACCAACGTCATCGTCCGCTTGTCGGCGTCCATACTTTCGATGAGCACCGTCCCCCGGAATTTCGCCCGGACCGGCCCCACCTGCAGGCCGACGGTACCCTCGTAGGTCGTCTCGTCCACCGCCTTGACCAGCTCCGCGCCGGGAATGCACGGTACCACCTGCGGCGGGTCGCTGAAGTAGGCCCATACCTGCTCGATAGGGGCCGCGACCTCAAACCGTTCTTCGATGGGAATCGCCACAGTGTGTCCTCAGTCGCCCAACAACGCTTTCTTGCTCGCCAGCAGCAGCTTCATCCGCTTCTGCATCAGACCCGGGATTTCGTCGGCCTCGTACTCGAACAGGCCGCGCCCCGACTTGATGCCCAGGTCGCCCTTCTCCACCCGCTCGGTGATGGCCGAGCTGACGCCGGGATTCGTGCTCAGGTCGGCGTTCAGGTAGCTGGCGACGCTGTGGTAAATGTCCAGCCCGGCCACGTCCAGCAGCTCCAACGGCGGGATGACCGCCAGTTTGTAACCAACCCCCCACTTGACGATCTTGTCGATGTCCGCCGGTTCGGCGATGCCCTCTTCAACCAGGTGCAGCGCCTCGCGCATGATCGCGTACAGCACCCGATTTTCGACAAACCCGGCCACGTCCCGCTTGACCTCCGCCGGGATCATGCCGATCTTCTCCGTCAACTCCCACGCCGTTTTGAACGTGTCGTCGCCGGTCTTCTCACCCCGGATGATCTCGATCACCGGGATAATGTGCGGCGGGTTCGACCAGTGCGTGCCGATGACCCGCTCCGGCTTCTGGCACACCTCGGCAATCTTGGTGATCGGGATGCCCGACGTGTTGCTGGCCAGGATGGCCTCGTCGCCGACCCAGGTCTCAGCCTGGCGGAAAAACTCCTGCTTGATCTCGATCTTTTCGGGGACCGTCTCGACCACGAAATCGGCCCCGGTCACCGCCTCTTCCCCGTTCAGCGTGAAAGACAGGTTGGCCCGCCCGGTGTTAGCCGCCTCTTCGCTCAGGAAGCCCCCGCCGGTCAGCACGTTATACACGATCTCCGTCGTGCCCTTGGCGCGTTCCAGCACGTCCTCTTTGATCTCGCTGAGGTGGGTGTCGTAACCATTCGCCGCGAAAACCGCCGCCATGCCAGGACCCATCGTCCCCGCGCCCACGACCGCCACCTTCTTAATCTGGTCAGTGCCAATTACCATCAGGTTTTCTCTCCTGTGAGTGCTCAGGTGCGCCGTCCGCCCGGCGCGCTGTTTACTCGTCTGCGTCGCCGCTCGCCTGCATCGCGCGCCACACGCGCTCTGGTGTGAACGGCATTTCGTTCATGTGAATGCCGATGTCGGCCAGCGCATTCGCGATGGCCGACGGTGCACCGGCCAGTGCCCCTTCGCCGACGCCTTTCAGACCGTACGGCCCAGGCCCGTCCTCGTTTTCCACCAGGATAGACAGGAAAGCGTCGGGCATATCCTCCGTCGTGGGAATGTGATAGTCGAGCAGCGTGCTGTTAAGGAGCTGCCCGTCCGAGAAAATCATCTCTTCGAAGAGCGCGTTGCCCAATCCCTGCATCGTGCCGCCCATCTCCTGGGCCTCCACCATGTGCGGGTTGACCGCCAGGCCCACGTCCGCCGCGCTCGCCAGCTTGCGGACGTGCACCCGCCCGGTGTCGGGGTCCACCTCCAATTCCACCCCGCCGATGCACACCTCCCAGAAATACGGCCCGGCGGCGTACGTCCCTTTGCCCAGGCTGGGCTGCACCCGCCCGCGCCCGATGATCTCGCCCCCGGCCAGCCCGAAATACTTCAGGAACAGTTCCGGGTAATCCATCGACTCCTTCTGGTGCCAGACCGCCCCGTCGCGAATGTCAACCGCCTGCGGCGAGACCTCCCACAGTTGCGCCGCCACGTCGATCAACTGCTCGCGCACGTCCAGCGCCGCCCGCTGCACCGCCGTTCCGGCCAGCGTCGTTGACCTGCTGGCCCCGGTGGAGCGGTCATAGGGTGTGAGGCGCGTGTCGCCGCCCGGCACCCGGATTTGCTCCAGCGGCAGCGCCAGCTCCTGAGCCACCAATTGGCCCAACGCCGTGCGCGTGCCCTGGCCCATTTCGGTGGAGCTGACCAGCAGTGTTGCCGTACCGTCGGCCTCCAAACGCACTATAGCCGACGACACCGGGTGTGCGCCCGCCGCCAGCAGGCCCACACCCAAACCGCGCCCCACGCCCGGCGGCTTGGGTGAGTCCCAGTCCAATAATGCGGCGATCTTCTGCACGTCGCCCACCAGGTCGGCGTCCAGCGGCTTGCCACCGGGCCGCACTTGCTCACCGGGCCGCAGCAGATTCCGTTCGCGGATCGCCACTGGATCGCTGCCCGCCCGCCGGGCGACCTCGTCCACCTGGCTCTCGCCAACCCATTGCAGGTGTGTCGCCCCAAACGCCCGGTACGACCCCGACGGTGGCCGGTTGGTGTACACGCCCCACGCGTCAATCTTGGTGTGCTGCCAGCGATACGGCCCCGGCGCGGCATCGGCGGCAGTCGCCACCACGCGCGGTCCGTTGTCGGCGTAAGCGCCGGTGTCCAGCCAGAATTGCACCTCGCGCGCGATCAACTCGCCGTCCGCCGTAGCCGCCGTCCGCATCCGGCATGTCATGTTGTGGCGGCGCGTCGTGACCATCGCCTCGTCCACGCGGTTGGCGATGCGCACCGGGCGCTCCGCCTTGCGCGCCAGCGCGGCGGTGATCGGCTCCATCTTGGTGTACGATTTGCTGCCGAACCCACCGCCCAGGTACGACACCACGATCCGCACCTGCGAGGGCGTCAGCCCGAACAGATCGGCCAGTTCCGCCCGCACCAGGTACGGGTGCTGGCAGCTTGCCCAGACGGTAAGCTCGCCCTCCACCCATTCGGCGATGGCGGTGTGCGGCTCCATTGCGTACTGGTAAACCGCCGGGAAGGTGTACTCTCCCTCCACCACGATGTCGGCCCCGTCGAACACCGCCTCGATGTCCTCGTCGCCTTGCCGGATTTTGTGGTAATAGCAGATATTGTCGTACGGTTGGAAGCCCCCCAGGCCGTGAAACAGGCCCAACTCCAGCGACGCCGTATCGTGCAGGCGGGGCGCATCGTTGGCCAGCGCCTTTTCTATCGTATCGACCAGCGGCAGTTCCTCGTAATCCACCTCGATCAGGTTCAGCGCCTCGTGAGCAGTCGCCGCGTCCACGGCGGCCACCGCTGCCACCGGCTCCCCGACGAACCGCACCCGGTCAATCGCCACTACCGGACGGTCCTTGATCGCGTGTCCGTAATTCGGGTTGTCGAGGATATCCTTATCCTGCCCGGTCAGCACCGTTACCACGCCGGGCAGCGCCTCTGCTTGCGAGGTATCCAGGCGCGTGATCCGTGCGTGGGGCAGGGGGCTGCGCAGCACCTTGCCGTGAACCATGCCCGGCATCACCAGGTCCCCGGTGAACGCGGCTTCGCCCGTCACTTTGACCCGCGCGTCCAGGCGGCGCGCGTTGTGTCCCAAACCGCTGGCCTTGCCGCTCACTCGGACCTACCCTCCTCCTGCTGCTCGATCGCCGTCTCTATCGCTTCGAAGATGTTCCAGTAGCCCGTGCAGCGGCACAGATTGCCCCGCAAGTGTGCCCGGATTTCCTCGCGTGTCGGCTGGGGATTCTCTTCCAGCAGGCTCGACACGGTGAGGATCATCCCTGACGTGCAGAACCCACATTGCACCGCCGTGTTGCTGATGAACGCCTCTTGCAAGAAGTGCAGCTTGCCATCCACCTCCAGCCCTTCGATGGTCGTCACCTTGCGGTCACGGGCCTCGTAGGCCAGCGTGCAGCACGCGCTGACCGGCACGCCGTCCAGCAGCACCGTGCACGCGCCGCACACCTGCACGTCACACGAGCGCTTGGCCCCGGTCAGCCCCAGGCGGTCCCGCAAGAAATCCAGCAGCATCTCGCGCGGCTCGATTTCCGTTTCCACCACACGCCCGTTCACCGTCAGCCGGATCGGCATCCGGGGCCGTTCTACTGCGCTGTTTAGCTCAGCGCTCATCCCTTCCTCCCTGCTTGCGCGACAGCCTTGTTCAGCGCCCTGGCGGTCAGCACCCGCACCAGATGCCGCTTGTAATTGGCAGAGCCGTAAATGTCTCCCACCGCGTCGGCAGCGTCGTGGGCATGCTCTGCCGCCGCCTCGAACAGGGCGTCACTGGGTTGTTCACCACGTAGCGTGCCCTCGGCTTCCGGCACACGTATCGGTACCGGCCCCACGCTGCCCACAGACAACCGCGCGTCGTCGATAGCGCCATCTTTCATCTGGAGAACCGTCGCTACGCAGGCAGTTGGCCGCTCGTGCGTCGTGAACTTCTCGTACCCGCCGGTGGTGTCGGCCAGCAAAGGCAGCTTGATGCCGGTCAGAATTTCGTCCTCCTCGCGGGCCGTCTCGAACAAATCCACGAAGAAATCCTCTATCGCCACCTGTCGGCTGCCATCGCCCCTGGTCAGTTCCAGTGTCGCTCCCCAGGCCATCAGGAACGTGGCCGGGTCGCTGTGCGGCTCGGCGAAGCACAGGTTGCCGCCAATCGTCCCCGCCGAGCGGACGCGCACGTTTGCCACCGTCGCCTCGACCTCTGCCAGCAGCGGCAGGCGCTCCTTCACCGTCTCCGATGTCTCCAGTTGCCGGTGCGTCGCCAACGACCCGATCTCCAGCGAATTGTTCGCTGTGTCAACCGTGATGCCGTCCAGACCGGGGACGGTCTTGATGTTCACTAGGTGCGGGTAGTGGACCAGCCCTTCCTTCATCAGGACCAGCAGCTCTGTTCCCCCGGCGTACACCGTCGCCTCCCAGCCGTGCTTTGCCAGCAGGGTCGAAGCATCCTGGGCCGTTTCTGGCTCGTGAATCTCAAAAACGCCAAGCATCGATGGCTTTCACCTCACGCTTCCGGGGGCATCCCGTCGTCCAGCCCTCTTCGCCGGACACATCGGATCAGGTATTCCCAGTACCGTTCGGTAAACGAGTCACGGTACTTATCAGGGTGCAGGCGTTGGACCATATCCGTTGGAATCGGGCTTAACGGCCCGAGCGCCGAAGCGATCATCTGCAAGCGCACCGCGCGCTCCAGCGTAAGCGCTGCCAGCACCGCCCACGGGACATCCTGCCCCACGACCAGCACGCCGTGATTCCGCATCAAGACCGCCCGTCGCGCGCCGAGTGCCTTGGCAACCGCCTTGCCCTGCTCTGGCAGCGTGATGAGTTCCGGCGTCTCCTCAAACACGCCCAACCCATCCGGGAACAGCACCGCGTCGTGTGAGACGTACTCCAACGGGGCCATCGTCCCGCTCAACGCCGTGGTAAAAGGCGGGTGCGTGTGCACCACTGCCCCCACGTCTGGGCGGACCTTGTAAACTTCCGTATGAAGCGCCGCTTCGAGGTGCAGTTCGCCCTCGTCCCCGACCTTGTTGCCGTCCATGTCGACGGTCAGGATGTCGTCCGGCGTCACCTCGTCCAAACCCAGGTCCTTGCACTTCATGTAGTACACGTCGTCGTCCCGGCTGCGAGCGCTGACGTGGCCCAACGTCAGGTCGACGTGACCGTCCATCGCCAGAATGCGGCACGCCCAGGCCACCCGTGTTTTCAGCGCTCGCTCGCCGGTCATGAGTCTGCGTTGCACCCTCTCTACTGGCGTCCCGGCTACTTCCGCTCAGTCGGCGGGTAGTCGGGATAGGCGAAGGTAAATACCATAATCACGTCTTCGTCGCCGGTGACCGCCACCGCGTGCCACACCCCCGCCGGGATATAGAGGCCCTTGTTCGGCCCGAACGGCACCACGCCGTCGTCCAGGCGAAGTTCCCCGTGCCCGGAGAGGACGTACGCCAGCTCCTCGACTGCGTGCGACACGCTGGTCGTCACCGTGCCCGGCTTGAAGATCGAGTATCCCAGCGAATTCCCCGTTCCCGGAACGGTCGTCCCGGTGAGCACCATCCAGCTCTTGCTGTCCTTCGGCAGCGGGATGGCCTCCACCTCGTCCAGGGGCACCACGCGCACGCTCTTGTCTACAGCGCCCATTGGCCGTCCTTGACGATAAACTGGCCGGTGTCCTCGATTTGCAGCGACGCCTTCAGGGTGACGCCGTCCAGGTGCAGCAGGCTCGAATTCTGCCCGCCGGGATAGGCGTTGGCGTTGTCGCCCATCGCGAAGTGCACCGTGCCCAGGCGGCCCTTCTCAGAAGGTGACCCGTACGGTGACTTCTCGCTCGTCCCGAAGGCAAACTCGCCGATCACGTCCGCCCCGGCCACGCCCGTCGTCACCTCGGCCAGCCGTTCGGCTTCCGCGCCGCCCTCGATCTTGACCACGCGGCCCTTCTCCACCGTCCAGGTGATCGTGTCCTTGACCTGTCCTTTCAGGCCCACGCCCAGCATCACCCCGTCCACCACGATGGTGCCCTCCGTCTGGTCCTCCACTGCCGCAAAGGCCACCTCGGCCCACAGCGGCACCGGCCCCATCATCTGGCCGCGCTTCTTGATGGGGGTCACCTCCAGGGCAGGGCGGCCCTCAATCGACACCATCACGTCCGTCCCCGCAGGCGAGGTCACGCGGCAGCGCTTGTTGCCTTCCAGTGCCCTGATGGCCGCCTGGGCGCGCTCCGTCGCCTCCAGGATCATCTCCTTCGTCAGGCCCCACTCGCCCATACCCTCTTCGACAGAGGCGATCTTGGCGTTGTTAGCGCACGACTCCCTGACCGCCGACACGTGCGCGAAGCGGTTCGCCCATTCTAAGTTGGTGATGATGATGATCTCGTCCGAGTTCACCATCGCCTGATGTAGGTTTTGGGGTGGGGCCATCGGGAACGTCAGGTCCACCAACCCGCGACTCACCTGCTGCTCGTTGTTGGCGATGACCGGGAAAGCTCCCCGTTCCACGGCCACGCGGGCCACCGCGTCGGCCTGAGGCCGGTGGCCGTCGTCGCAGATTATCGTCACCACGTCATCCTTCTCGACAGACATGCACACGTCCACCACCAGTTCAGCATCCTTCTTCAGTGCCTCTGGAATCTCGCTCATGTCGTGTTCATCCTTTCTTCAGACAAAGCGAAAGAGAATCCGTGTTAATCCATGCGCATCAAAGATGCGTCCGTGTCCCAAATCTCTCAGCCTGAGCTAGCTTGTAAAACGCGGCAGAACCTCCTTCGCAAATCGCTCCACCTGCCCAAACTGATCCAGCGCCCCAAACCGGCAGATAAAGTAATCCACACCGGCGTCGGCGAAGGTCTGTATCCACTCCGCGATGTCGTCGGGCGTGCCCACCGGCCCCCACTCGCCCAAATCCATCGCCTTACTCAGTTCGGGATAATACTGGCTGATGTACTCGCCGATGCTCTCGTTGGCCGCCTCGCGGCTGTCCGCGATATTCATCGTCACCTGATACGACATCCGGTAGTCGCCCGGATCGCGCCCCAGCTCCTTGACCGCCTCGACGATTTGCGCGTGCTGCTCGCGGAATTCCTCCGGGTGCCGCGCCCGGCAGCAGGTCATCCAGCCGTCGCCGTAGCGCGCGATCCGGCGTGCGGCCTTGCTGATAACCTGCGTGACCCGATCCTCCTCTTTCTTCCCCGCCACCAGTCGCGGGTTGCTCACCACCCAGATCGGCGGCGGCACCTGCACCGGCTGCAAGGGCCCCATCTCCGTACCGGAGAAGAAGCTCACGTCGTCGTATTGGAAGAACTCGCCGTCAAACGTCACCTTGCCATCCGTCCAGAGCTGCCGCAGCACGTCCAGCCCTTCCTCGAAGAGGCTGGCCCGCCGTTTAAAGTCCAGGCCCAGCGCCTTGTATTCGCGTTGCACGCCCTCTTCCGGGTTGCCCATGCACGCCCCGAGGATCGTTCGCCCGTTTGACATCTGGTCCAGCGTGGCCCATTCCAGCGCCAGATAGAGTGGGTTGCGGGTGGCCGTCACCAGACAAGCTGTCCCCAACTTCACCCGCTCCGTGCGCTGTGAGATAGCCGCCATCAACATCATCGGCTCGTGGCGCGGCTTGGAGAATAAGCTGTCGCCCACCCACACCGAGTCGAAATTCGCCTCCTCCACCGCCTCAGACAGGTCGAGCAGATCAAACAGGCTGTAACTTGGCGCGAGCAGGGGTTCGCGGTTGTTGAGGTTGACCCCAAACGTGAGCTTAGAATTGCTCATGATGGCCTTCCTTCAGCGTGGTCGTCCTGGTCAGTGGATTGGAGGCGAGGTACCAGCACTGCCTCGTGGTCGTTTTCGAGCGTTCGCAGCGGCACCTGAATGTGCGCCCTGAGCAACTGTGCGGCCTGTTCGGCCTCACCATCTTGCATCGCCTGCAGGATTTGCGCGTGTTCTTCGCACGAGCGGTCCAGGCCCCCGCGCAGCGACATCGAGCTGACCCGGTAGCGTCGCATCTGATTGATGAGGGGATGATAGATGCCTTGCAAGATTCTGTTGTCGGACCGGTCCACGACGGTGGCGTGGAAGGCGGTGTTCGTCTCGAAGAAGGCATCCACGTCTTCCGCACTGGCGTGTTCCAGCATCTCTTCGTGCAGGCGGTAAAGCTGGTCCAGGTCCTCCTGGCTCAGGTTAGGCGTTGCCAGACGCACCGCCAACATCTCCAGCGATTCCCGCACGCGATACGCGTCCAGGAACTCCTCGCGCGAGAGCGAACTGACCATTGCCCCTCGCCGGGGAATGACGCTCACCAGCCCTTCGGCGTCCAGCCTGCGCAGCGCCTCCCGCACCGGCCCCCGGCTCACCTCCAGCGCGCTGGCGATGCTCGCCTCGTGCAGGGGGGTCTCCGGCAGCAGCCGGTTCGAGAGGATGTCCTCGCGCAGGTTTTGGTAGACGCGATCGGTCAGCGTGCCTTTGTCGAAGGTACGGCGGGGTTCGTATGAGGACGCAGTCTTGGAAGCCTTGCCCATTGCGGCGCTTTCAACACGGCGAACGGTTATCAGTTATCTGTTAACAGTTAACAGCTTTACTATAGGTCCTTTTTCCTACGTTTGTCAAGAGCCATCCTGGCTTTTTGCACCGCCAATCAAGCGTACGCGCTCCTCTATTGCCAATTAGGGGCAGGTGTCCACGGATTTCACATCTGCCAACCAATAGCCTCCACCCTCGGTACCATATTGAACGCCTCACCGCCAGCCATCGAGTATAATCGTCTCGATACGTGCCTCGATCCAACGCCGAAGGGAGGATCATGGCTGCACAAATTCAAGTCGTCGGCATTTCAGGCAGTTTGCGCGATGGCAGCTACACCCGCATGGCGCTGAACGTCGCCTTGCAAGGCGCAGCGGAGATGGGTGCCGCCACGCGGCTCGTCGACCTGCGCGAGTACGAACTGGTTTTCTGCGATGGCAAACAGGACGAGAGTGCCTATCCCCCCGACGTGTTCCGCCTGCGAGAAGAGGTCCAGGCTGCCCAGGGCATCCTCCTGGGCACGCCCGAATACCACGCCAGCCTCAGCGGCGTGCTGAAAAACGCCCTCGACCTGATGGGCTTCCCGGAGTTTGAGGGCAAGATGGTTGGGCTGATTGGGGTGTCGGGGGGATCGACCGGTGCCATCAACGCGCTCAACAGCCTGCGGACCATTGGCCGCTCGCTGCACGCCTGGGTCATCCCCGAACAGGTGTCGATACCCCGGGCGTGGGACGCCTTCGACGCATCGGGCCGCGCGAAGGACAGCCGCCTGGCCGACCGGCTGATGGGGGTGGGGCGGGAAGTAGCCCGCTACGCGTCCCTGCACGCCGCCGGAGACGACCCGGAGTTCCTGGAATTGTGGCAGAACGCCCCCCAGAACCCCGGCGCGGAGAGGTGAGTTTGCTTCGTCGTGCTGGTCTGGTCGCAGTCTGGCTTGCCAAACGAAAGGCTATGACCCGCATGCATGGGAGCAGGTCATAGCCCGTTCTGGTTATCCGGTTGTCGCCAGGGCGCACGGTTTCAGTCGGACACGACCACCAGGTCGTCCAGTCCTTCCTCGGCCCACACCGTCTTGTCGTTCTTCACCCGGCGCGCGGGGATTATACACAGCCAGCCCAGCACCTCGTCGCTGGTATTGATGATCTGGTGCGGCTCGTTGGGAGCGATGTAAACCACGTCGCCTTCGGCCACGCCGTGAACGTCGTTTTCAATCAAGACGTGGCCCGCCCCCCGCAAGAACAAGATGCCGTGGTCGTGCGCGTGCGTCTCTTTACGCGAGTGCCCCCCGCCCTCAAGCTCGTAGTATCGCAGGGCGAAGTTCTGGGCCTGTTCGGCTTTTCCGATGAGCCACGTCTCGCTGGCCCCCTCGGACGCGCCGTTCCCGTAACGGCGGAAGCGCGCGCCTTCCCATTTGAAGACCTCGCCCCATTGTCCCACGAATTTGTGTATCACACTCATGGTCAGCGAACTCCGTTCGATTCGTTAAAGGAGGATACTTGCCGGTTCCTCCAGGGCTTCGCGCAGCGACGCCAGAAAGCGCGCTGCCTGCGCGCCGTCGATGGCCCGGTGGTCCGCAGAAATCGTGACCGTCATCAGGGGGCGTGCCACCGGTTGGCCCTGTTCGTCTGGCACAAACTGCGTGGCCGTCTGCCCCACCGCCAGGATGGCGACCTGCGGCGGATTGATGATCGCCGTGAAGTGGCTGATGCCGAACATCCCCAGGTTGGTGACGGTGAACGTGCCGTCGGTCACGTCGTCCGGCCCCAGGCGTCCTTCGCGTGCGCGTTTTGCCAGATCGACCACTTCTGCGCCGATCTGGCGCAGCCCTTTCACGTCGGCGTCGCGCACCACCGGCACGATCAACCCCTCGTCCAGGGCCACCGCCACGCCCACGTTGACGTTAGGCAGCATCCAGATTTCGTTGTTTTGCATGTAGCTGTTCAGGATCGGATGCTGGCGCAGTGTCCAGGCCACCGCCTTGACGATCACCGCCGTCATCGAGATGCGCGGCTCGCCCTCCGGCACGCGCTCATTGGCGTACTCGCGGAACGCGATAGCCTTGGCCATGTCGATGTCTAGCGTCAGCGTGATGTGCGGCGCTTCCTGCGCGCTGGCCTGCATCCGCTCGGCGATGGTGCGGCGCATCCCTTCCAGTGGGACGACCACCGGCTCGCCGTCCGACGTGACCCTGACCGGTGGCGCGGCGGCGGGCGCGGCCTGTCCGGCAGCCAGCACGTCGGCCTCCTGCACCCGGCCATGCGGCCCGCTACCGGTGACAGCCTCCAGATTGATGCCCTGTTCGCTGGCGGCCCGGCGTGCGGCAGGCGTGGCCCGCACCTTATCGCCGGTCCTGCCGCCATTTTGGCCAGGCGGCGCGGCGATCAGGCGCTCCACGTCTTCACGCGTGACACGCCCCTGGGCGCCGCTGCCCTCCACGCCGCTCAGGTCGATACCCTCGGCGGCGGCCATCCGCCGCGCCACAGGGGTCGCGTCCACCGGCCCGCTGGCGGCGGGCGGCAAGACTGCAGCTGCGGGCGACGGCGGCGCTTCAACCTCTGCTGCGGTGGCTGGCGCTTCATCCTCGTCTGTTTCGGGCGCTTCCTCGCCCTCGGCCAGAACGTAGGCGATGATCTTCGTCACCGGCACCACGTCGCCCTCTTGATAGCGGATGCCGCCGATGTAGCCTTCCTCCGGCGACTCCACTTCCATGTTGACTTTGTCCGTGGTCACTTCGGCGATGGGATCGTTCTTCTCGACGAAATCCCCTTCCTTGACCAGCCACTCCACGATAGTGGCATCTTCTTGTGTAAACCCAAACTTCGGCATGATGATCGCTTTAGCCAACGGTCCGCTCTCCTTTCCCGCTTACTCGCCGATCGCTCCCGATATCAATGCTTAGTATTCCCCGCGCGCCAGTTTGCGCGCCTCTTCCACGATATTCTCCACCTGCGGAATGGTGTGGTATTCCAGCGTGCGATTGTAAGGGATAGGGATGTCCAGGCCGGTCAGGCGGCGGATGGGCGCGTCGAGATAGTCAAACGCCTCGCTGGCGGCAATGCGGGCCACGATCTCGCCCCCAAAGCCGCCCGTGCCCACCGCCTCGTGCACCACCATCGCCTTGCCCGTCTTGATGACCGACTCGAAGATCGGCTCGTCGTCCATCGGCGACAGCGTGCGCGGGTCCACGATCTCGACCTCGATCCCTTCCTGGCTCAGTTGCTCGGCGGCCTCGAGCGCCCGCTGCACCATGATCGCCGTGGCGACCAGCGTCAGGTCCTTGCCCTCGCGAACCACGTTCGTCTGGCTCAACGGCACCCGGTACATATCCTCCGGCACGTGCCCCTTAGTCCGGTAAAGCAGCTTGTGCTCGACGAAGATCACCGGGTTGTCGTCGTCGATGGCCGCCAGCAGCAGGCCCTTGGCATCGTAAGGGTTAGAAGGCACCACGACCTTCAGGCCCGGCACGTGCACGAACCAGCTTTCCAGGCTCTCGCTGTGCTGGGCCGCCGCGCCGGTACCCGCGCCGCCGGGCGTGCGCAGCACGAACGGAGCGGTAGCCGTGCCACCGAACATGAAGCGCACCTTGGCGGCCTGCAAGACCAGCTGTTCCATCGACAGCGTCACGAAGTCCATGAACTGAATCTCGCCGATGGGCCGCATGCCGGTCAGGGCCGCACCCAGGCACGCCCCGGCGATAGCTGCCTCGGAGATAGGGGTATCGCGAACGCGTTCCGAGCCGAACTGTTCCACCAGCCCGGCGCTCGCCCCGAACGCGCCCCCATAGACGCCCACGTCCTCACCCATGAGGAACACGCGGTCGTCGGCCTCCATCGCCTGGCGCATCGCTTCGCGCACAGCTTCTACGTAAGTCAGTTCTCTTATCTCAGGCATACACACCGTCCATGATGTTTGCTACGTTGGGTTCGGGGCTGCTCTCGGCAAAGGCCAACGCCTCTTCGATACGCTGGTAGCCGTGCTCGCGCGCAGCATCCGCCTCTTCTTGCGATAAGAACCCGGCGTCGACCAGCCGCTTGGTGAAGCGCGGGATGGGGTCCTTCTCCTGCCATTCCTTCACCTCGTCGCGCGTGCGGTAAGCTTGCCGGTCGCTCTTCGAGTGACCCTCCCAGCGGTAGGTCAGGCTCTCGATCAGCGTCGGCCCCTCGCCTGCGCGGGCGCGCTCGGCGGCAGCGCCGACCGCGTCGTACACTGTCAGCACGTCGTTGCCGTCCACTGTCATGCCTTCGATACCGTAGGCCGCCGCTCGGTCGCTGATGCGCTCGACGTTGAAGGCCCGCTCGACGGACATCGACATCGCGTATTGGTTATTCTCACACAGGTAAATCACCGGCAGGTCCCAGATCGAGGCCATGTTCAGCGACTCGTGGAACGCGCCTTCGTTGGCCGCCCCGTCGCCGAACATCACGATGCACACCTGGTCGGTACCGCGCAGTTTGATGCTCAGGCCGACCCCGGCGGCGATGGGCACGCCACCGGCCACGATACCGTTCGCCCCCAGGTTGTTGCGCGCCACGTCGGCGATGTGCATCGACCCGCCGCGCCCGCGGCAGTACCCGGTAGCTTTGCCCATGAACTCGGCCATCGTCCGGTCCACGTCGCTGCCCCAGGCCAGGCAGTGCCCGTGCCCCCGGTGGTGATTCAGAAGATAGTCGTAACCGCTGCGGATGGCGTTCGATGCGCCGATAGCCGTGGCCTCCTGCCCGATAGACAGGTGCATCGTGCCGTGAATCTGGCCCAGTGAGTAGAGTTCCTTCGCTTTTTCCTCGAAAGCGCGGATGGTCCACATCGTTTTCAGCATTTCGTGTGCCTTTTCCGCGCCAATGGTGTCAAGAATTTCCTTCGCCCGCGCAGGAGCGATGGGGGCTGTTACGTCGGTCATGTCATCCAGACTCCTTTCCTGGTGTGAATAATCGTCTCAAAAGGACGAGGTTTTCTTACCCGCTGTTCTGGTTGTTGCCGAGCCTCAAGACCTCTCTGGCCGCAACGTCGTCGGTCACCAGGCCATTGATCAAACCGGCGCGTAGCGCGCCCAGGATGGCCGGGGCTTTCACCTTACCGGCAGCGATGCCCAAAACCAGCGGAATCTGCCGCAGGGTGTCGGCCTCCACGCCGACCACGCGCCGCGATATGGGAAGATCGAGCACGTTTCCGTCGATGTCAAACTGGATCGCGCACACGTCGCCCACCGCGCCGGAGGCCGCCACCTCGTTGATTTCGTCCGGTGTCAGATAACCCGCCCGCACCAGGCTCGACAACTCCGGCACCACGCTCCCGATGCCCACGATAGCCACGTCCACCTGCCGCGCCAGATTGAGCACTTCGCGCACCTGGCGGTCGTTCATCAGGGCTTCACGCACCTCTGCGTTGTCTACGATCAGGGGAGTAGGCAGCGTCCGGTATCGCCCCCCGAACCGCTGGGCGAACCACTGTGCCAGCTCCGGCCCGTCGATTTGTGGGTCAGGGGTGCCCAGCGCCCCGACGAGCTGCACGACCGTGATGTCGGAATAGCGCGGCGGGCGTAAAGCGTACGCCACTTCGTTGAGGTTGGTACCCCACGAAACGCCGATCACCGAATCACTTCTGACCGTCTGCTCCAGGAAGCGCGCGGTGAGTTCGCCGTTGCGCCGCAGCAGCTTGGCGTAGGGGAGCGAGTTGGAGGTGAGAATGCGAGCTTCGCGCAGCACAAAGCGCTCGTTCAGCAGCCGCTCGATCTCGCCGTTACGCATCAACGGGTGATGCACACGGATTTCCACGATGCCCGCTTCCCTGGCCTCCGAGAGCAGGCGCGATATGCCGGAGCGCGAGTATCCGAGTCGGCGGGAGATTTCCTGCTGGGTAAGCCCCTCCTCGTAGTACATGCTGGCCGCATTCAAGAGGAGGTTGAAGCGGTCCTCATTTAGCGCCAGAGAGGCCTCATTGCCATTCGACATTCAGCGTGCCTTCAACTATGTTCCTACTGGTATGATAACTTAAGAAGGCGCGACTGTGAACACATTTGTCACACTTCTCACAAATGTGAAGTGGTGTCTGCCGCAGCCTTGGTACTGCATTCGACCGTGTTGTGCGACAGCCTCTCAAGACGGATTCACGTTCTGACGGTCAGTTGCGGCAAGTTCGCAATGTTCGTATACTCCACCTGACCCCAACTGGGCCGCCCTCGTCGTGCCAGAAGTGAGGCTTATTGCCGCGATGCCACTCAATTTCTATGTCACTTGTCTGAGAGAGAAGTCATTCCGCCGCATTCGCGCCGGAGTGATGGTAACCGCCGCCTTGCTGTTGGTGTTGGCCGCCTGTTCTGGTGCCACACCGGCTGGAGAAACTCCAGGCGGGGAAGGGGGCGCGACCGAGACCTCTGCTGGCGAGCCCACCCCTGTCGAGAGGGTTCCAACGGTCACCCCCGCTCCCTTTCCGACCCTTGAACCCGAGCAAGAATACGAAAATTCGCAGATCTCATCCCTCACCGGATTGCCCCAGGACACGCCGGAGGGCACCTTCGAGTTGTACCTGCGCGATGCTATCGCCCAGCAGGTAACCCTGCAGCGCGAGAGAATCGACATGCGGGTCCGCTACCAGGAACCGGAGATTCTGGAGCAGGATATGGGGGGGCTGGTTACCGATGTTGTCCTCATCGAAGACCGTTCGCGAATGAATCAATTGACCGACACGCGGGTCGTCTTCGACGTGGACATGGACATCCTCGTGACCTACGCGAGCGGTGAGGAGGAGCAGGGTCTTTGCCGCTGGCCGGTCAACCTGGAGGAGTACGAGGGCTTGTGGTACGTTGTCAACCCCACTGAGCTGGCCCTGTTTGTCAATTGTAGGTTCTGAGCGTCATTTCACGGGCATTCCAGCGCCTCTGCTGTCCGAGGGGCGCTGTTCTTTTTGCGAAACCTGCCGTCGTTATCTCTTGTCGGTTCCCTATGCTAAACTGGTCGCATGACCGGATCCAGGCGCTTTCGATTCCCACGTTGGCAGGCAAATCTCGGCGTTTTAGTCGCACTGGCGCTGGTCGTCGCCTATACCTGGGCCTTCCGTGAGCAGTTCACCAGCCAGGTTCCCGGTGCCAACGACTTCTTCTCGCGCTGGGCGGGCGCGCGCCTGTACTTGACGCGCGGCTGGGACCCGTATGGCGAGCAGACCAGCCTGTGGATACAAAACGCCATCTGGGGCCACCCTGCCGGGCCAGACGAAGACCCCAGCCTGTTTGCCTATCCGTTTTACACGGTCTTCCTGGTTGCCCCCTACGCCCTGCTGGCGGACTACAGTTGGGCACAGGCGGCTTGGCAGGTGACCTTGCAAGGGGTGGCGCTGGCGGCGCTTATCCTCACGCTGGCCTACCATCGTTGGCGGCCCCGGCTCTTGCTGCTGGGCGCGTTGCTGTTTTGGATGATCGGCTTCTATCCCACCGCTCGCAGCATCATCCTCGGCCAGATCGGGCTGCTGGTCTTCGCCCTGACCGTCTGGGCGCTCTGGCTGGTCGTGCGCCCGGATGCCACCGCCCCCTCTCCGGTCAGGGACCGGTTGGCGGGGGTCTTGCTGGCGCTCACCACCGTCAAGCCGCAGATGCAATTCCTCATCATTCCATTCATCTTGCTCTGGGCGCTGCGCCAGCGGCGCTGGCAAGTCGTCGTTGGCTTTGGACTGGCCCTCGCTGCGCTGTTAGCGCTGTCCTTTGCCCTGCTGCCAGACTGGGTCGGCGAGTGGCTGGCCCAGGTGCGCCTCTATCCCAGCTACACCCCGCCCGCCGTGCTGTACATTCTCACCCGCGAGGTGTTGCCGCTGGGTGCGGCGTCTGGCTCCGTCGAGCGTGGCCTGGACGTTATCCTGGTGCTCTATCTGCTGGTCGAGTGGTGGGGTGTCTTGTCGGCAAGGGATGCGCAGGAGAACGAGGCACGCCTGGCCTGGGTCGTCGGCCTGACACTCGTCGTCACCCATCTGGTCGCGCCCCGTACCGCCACGACGCACTTCGTCGTATTTGTCTTCCCCCTGGTTGCCGTTCTGCGCGACCTCTCGCGTCACAAGCCGTGGGGCGGGTGGGCGGCCTTCGCCCTCGTGCTGATCCTGACGGCGGGCATGTGGTGGCTCTTCCTGGCGACCCTCGAAGGGGCACAAGAGCACAATCTGGTGCACGTGCCCTTGCCGCTGCTGGTGCTCCTGCTCCTGCTGCTGACCCGGCCTCGTGACGACCCCGGCGGCCACCCGGTCGAGCCTTCGGCCTCCCCGGCGTAGGGCAGTTGGCGCCACTCGCAATCTCACAAAACCTACACATTTTCCTCACCATCCCCACACACCAATCGCCTACTATCCTGTCATATCGTTTAGTCTAGACGCCCCGTAGGGGATATGGGCGAGTCTGAAACTCTATTAGGAGATTGGTAATGAGCAAGGTCGTACGTCGGTTTGGGATAGTCGGATTGGTGATGCTGGCCTCGTTGTTGCTGAGTGTTGGCGTGGCGGCTGCGCAGGGCAATGGCCCCGGCGGTCCGGGCGGTCAAGGCCCCGGCAACGCCGACGCAAATGATAGTTGCGCGGGCGAGTTCGTGGACGAAGACGGCGACGGCGTGTGCGATCTCGCCGGAACCGGTCAGGCCAACGCGCCACGCATGGGGAATGCTCAAGGCGCTGGTGCTGCCGGTGGCATGGCCCAGGGCAATGGTCCTGGCGCTGCCAACGCCAATAGTGGCTGCGTGGGCGAATTTGTAGATGAAGACGGCGACGGCGTATGCGATCTCGCCGGAACCGGTCAGGCCAACGCGCCGCGCATGGGAAATACCCAGGATGCCGGTGCAGCCGGTCCGGTGGCCCAGGGCAATGGTCCGGGCGCTGGCAACGCCGATAGTGGCTGCGTGGGCGACTTCGTGGACGAGGACGGCGACGGCGTATGCGATCTCGCTGGAACCGGTCAGGCCAACGCGCCGCGCACGGGAAATGCCCAGGGTGCCGGTGCAGCCGGTGGCATGGTCCAGGGCAATGGTCCGGGCGCTGGCAACGCCGATAGTGACTGCGCGGGCGAGTTCGTGGACGAAGACGGCGACGGCGTTTGTGACCTCGCCGGAACCGGTCAGGCAAGTGGTCCTGGTGTGCAGCCAGGAACGCAAACGAAGCAGGCCGTCGGGCAGGCCCAACAACAGCCCCAAGGTTTTCTGGCGCGCACCTGGGCGAAGTTCAAAGGATGGAAACTCTGGCGCGCAGGCCAGTAGAGTGATGGTCTATCCGTGAAAGGCGCTTCTCAGGAAAGAAGCGCTTTTTTTGGTGCCTCTGCTTACCAAGGCGCAGCCAACAGATTGAACCGCACGGCAGCAGCCAGCACTGCCCCTGCGCCCACTAACACTGCCAGGACGAAGATCGCGATCTGCCGCCATTCACGCTCCTGCACCAGCGTGTTGAAGTGGTAGATCACCACCACCAGCGTGCTCACCAGCAGCATCGCCGCAGCGATGATACCCAGCCACCAGGGCAGCGTCAGCGAGGGCATGCGGATCTCACGGCAACTTTGGGATTGTTCATGCGTAATCCTTGATGAGAATGTCGTCGGGCAGTGGGGAGTATATCCGAGGCGGGCGCATGTCCTCCACTCTCCCTACGCCACAGTAGACCGGCGGAAAGTCGTGTATACTCTCAGGGAACTCGGTGCTTCGAGAGATCGTGACAGGATGACCGCGGAAATGACCCGGCCTGTTGTCGCCTTGACCGGCGCGCCCGACTGGGCCGATGACCTGAAAGGACTGCTGAGTGACCACGGCTTTGCCCTGGTCGCGTATGATACCACGGCTGGCTACGTCGCCCGGCTGGCCGACGATGGCGTAGCCATGGTCCTCGTGCCTGCCGGCCATGCGGCAGGGAGCGACTGGCCATTCTGGGTCACGACGCCCAAGGTCAGCGCCGCCACGCGACGCGTTCCGGTCGTCGTCGTATCTGCCGATGCCGCCGTGCGCGAAGAGGCGCTTGCCCTGGGTGCGGACGTGAGCCTGCCGCCAGGTGAGTTGCGTGCCAGCCTGCCCGGACTTCTCACGCAGCTCGCGCGCGTGCCAGACCCATCAGACCGGGCGCGGTTGGCCGCCCAGTGCCAGGAGCCGCTCCCGTCGCTGGCCCGCCAGGGCATCGAGCAGTTCAATGCAGGCCAGTATTACCGGCAGCACGACCTGTTCGAGGAACTGTGGATGGTGGAAGAAGGTCCCGTCCGCGATCTATACCGGGCCGTTTTGCAGGTCGGCATTGCCTACTACCAGATCACGCGCGGCAACCATCGCGGCGCGCTGAAAATGCTCTTGCGCAGCGTGCAGTGGTTGCTTCTCCTCCCGGACGTGTGCCAGGGCGTGGACGTAAGGCAGCTTCGGGAGGACGCCGGGCGCGTCCGCGCCGTGCTTGAGCGCATGAATTCTGAGGATATTGAAACGTTTGACCGGCGCCTGCTCAAGCCGGTCAGACTGTTGGAATAGAAGACGACGGTAGGGTATCGTCGAGTTGTCGCCGACCCCACCTTGTATTGGAAGGAGTGCGAGATGAGTATGAGACCACAGCAGCAGCAGGCACAACCCCCCGACAGGACGTTCGTGCAGCGTATCGGCTTGTTCTGGTCCACGCTGGGCTTCACCGACGTGCTGGTTTTCCGTGTCGGCGCGCTGGCCTTCCTGGCGCTCGACTACTACTACGGCCAGCGCTTCTGGAAGTTCTTCCCCATGATGATTGGCGCCATCGAGCCGCTGCCCGGTCTGCTGGCCGGGGCCTTTCAGATCGGCTTCAGCGCCGTGCAAATCCTCCTGCTGGAGCAGATCTTCACCCTCTTCAAGCGCATCTACGAAGGCATCGCGGGAAAGGACTGGGAGAAAGTGGCCTGGTTTGCCTTCGCCTGTATCTTCTTGCTGTTCAGCTTCGCCGTCAACGTCTTCAGCAACTTCGTCGCCTTTCGCCTGAACCCGTCCCAGGTCACCAGCACCTTCCAGGAGGTCAGCCAGACTTGGCGCAATGCGCCCCCGGCGGCGCGCTGGCTGTGGGGTGGGGGCGCGCTGCTGATCGCCGTGCTGGGCGAAATGCTCTGGGAGTTGGCCGGTCAGGTCGCCGAAGACCGCGCCTCTCTTCGCAGGCGGAGACCCTGACCCAGAGTCGCACCGTTACGAGGGAGCGGTGCGATTGGACCCGCCGGTCAGTTTCGTATTAAATCGTACGATTTCTTACCCCCGTCGCGTCTAATCGGGGGAATATCCTAAGCCGCCACGACGTGAGGCGTCACACGGGCGGGGCCAATGGAGGGGACAATTGACTGTCCAAGACTTACACCACATTTTCTACACCCAGGTGCCCGGCCATCACCTTCGTCGAGTGGCCGCATGAGCAGCGCCGCAAACGACCCCCACCAGGGTCAGCCCGTCGTCGCCGCCGGAGCGCCGCTCGATACCGCCCACGCGGCGATGATCATGGTACACGGGCGCGGCGCGACGGCAGAGAGCATTCTCACGCTGGCGAGCGAGCTTGACCGGCCTGATTTTGCCTATCTTGCCCCCCAGGCCGCCGGGAACACCTGGTACCCCAACAGCTTTCTGGCCCCGCTTTCCAGCAACGAACCCGGCATCTCCTCCGGCATCGCCACCATCGCTGGCCTGCTGGACCAACTGGCCGGGGCGGGCATTCCCGCCGAACGCACGATGCTCCTGGGCTTCTCGCAAGGGGCCTGCCTCGCCCTGGAGTTCGCCGCGCGCAACGCCAGACGCTACGGTGGCCTCGTCGGCCTCAGCGGTGGCCTCATCGGCCCCGACGGCACCTCGCGCGATTACCCCGGCTCGTTAGACGGCACGCCGGTCTTTCTGGGATGCAGCGACGTCGATTTCCACATCCCCAAAGAGCGCGTCCATCACTCCGCCGACGTGTTGCGCGCCCTTGGCGGCGACGTGACCGCCCGCCTCTACCCGGACATGGGCCACACCGTCAACCAGGACGAAATCGACTTCGTGCGCGCTATGATGGCCGGTCTCGTCGGGCAAACGTGAGCCTCGTCCCGCAAATGCTATAATCGCCCAAACGTTACCCAACAGCCGGAGCAAAGGAAGAACCGTGGCAGAACAGTTCGTTTCGATTGTGCCCGACGAATTAGAGCGGGCCGCTGCCTATCGCCTGATGATAAGCATCATCGTGCCCAGGCCCATTGCCTGGGTGTCCACCGTCGGTGCAGACGGCACGCCCAACCTCGCGCCCTACTCGTTTTTCACCGGTGTGGGGGGCACCCCGCCGACCGTGATGATCTCCGTGGGCCGCAGCAGGCGCGAATCCGGCCCGCTCAAAGACACGCTGCGCAACGCCCAGGAGACCGGCGAGTTCGTCGTCAGCCTTGTGGACGAATCCCTGGCCGAGGCCATGAACCTCACCTCCGGCGATTGGCCCCCAGGCGTGGACGAATTCGACGTGGCCGGTCTGGAGACCGCGCCCTCGGTGGATGTCAGGCCGCCGCGCGTGGCTGCCTCGCCCGTCGCCCTGGAAGCCAGGGTCACGCAAATCGTCCCCGTCGAGGGCACCACCAACACGCTGGTTTTAGGCCGCGTGCTCCGCTACCACGTCCGCAAGGACCTGCTGCGCCCGAACGGCATGGTCGATGCCGCGCTCATGAGGCCCGTCGCCCGCCTGGGCGGCACCGAGTACGCCACCTTTGGCCAGGTCTTCTCTATGCCCCGCCCCACCGTCGACCAGGCCAAAACCTGACCGTCGGCCTCGCGGGCGGGCTGGTGCGCCCGCAAACGCTGCCGGGCATTTTTTCTGCGCTGTTGGCCGACTTGCGGCTACTCAAGCCTGAGCTGCAGCTTGCCTACAGTCATAATGTCGCCCGCGCTCAACCGGAAACGGCCCTCGACACGTCCGCCGTTGGCGAAGGTGCCATTCATGCTGTTCAGGTCCACCAGGAACAGGTCGTCTCCCTCACGCTCAATCTGGCAGTGGCGCTTCGAGACCTTCTCGTCGTCCACCACGATGTCGTTCTCCTTCGCCCGCCCGACGCGCACCAGGTCCGCGTCGAGAGCCAGCGATTTGCGCTTCCACTTGACGACCGTGGGCGTCTCGCCGCCCCGCTCCAGCGCGGGGACCGATTCCCTGAATCGATCGGTCACGGCAATGGTCTGCCCCAGGTGGCGCTCGTGGCGGAGTGAATGCCCAATCGATGAGAAGCTCGCCTTGCGCATGTGCGCGTCGTAGCGCTGTTCGCCCAGGTCCATGTTGACCGCCTCCTCACGCAGCAGGTCGTGCTCTGCCTGGAGTTGTTCGTCGTCCAGACCCGTGGCTTCGATGGCATCTGCCATCTCGTTGAGGATCCTCGCCGCTTCCGCAAACTCACTCCGGTCGGCGTGTTCGATAGCCTGCTCGCGGGCGCGGGCGGCCCGCAGCAGCAGCGCTGCTTTCATCACCTCCGGGTCGGGTAGCTGGACTTCCAGGTCGGCCTCAGGGACGGCCTTGACGATGAGCGGCAGTTCCACCATCTGGTGGGTGACGCTGTCCTCGGCCAGTTCGTCGTAGTCGAAGCGCAGTTGGGCCACCTCCAACTCGCCCTGGCTGTCAATTGCCGGGAGGGTAAGTTCCAGCACTTGCCGCTTGACCTCGTCAGCGTACAGGTCGCCCAGCCGGAAAACCACCTCGCCGTTGCGCTCCTCGTGTGGGTAGTCGGCGATTTGCTGCACCCCGACCACGTCTGGCGAGGGCCGGACGGTCAACGTGACGTTCTGGCCGACCACGTTCATCAGGTCTTGCAGCTCCTCGGAGAAGATGCCGGGTGCCTGGTCGGGGTCGTCGATGAAGTAGAAGGCTCCGCCTCCCTCGGAGGACATGCGCACCAGCAAATCCTCGTTGAAATTCATGCCGACGCCCATGGTCGTCGTGGTCACGCCCTCGGCCCGCTTCTGGCGGACCATCGCTGCCAGACGAACCGGGTCGGTGACGCCCTCGTTCGCCAGCCCGTCCGTCAGCAGCAGCACCCGGTTGACCTGCCCTTCCGCCATGTCTTCGGCCACCAACTGGCAGCCCTGCAACCACCCGCCGCTCAGATTGGTATTCCCACCGGAGGTGATACCGTTGATAGCCTTGTTGATGGCGTCCTTGTTGGTCACGCCCGTGGGCGGAATCGTCACGGACACTCGGTGATCGTAAGTAACCAGGCTGAAACGGTCCTCGGCCCCCAGTCGCCGCACGAGGAACTGGGTTGCCTGCTTGACGTAGTCGAGCTTGTCGCCCGCCATCGAGCCACTGCGGTCGAGAACTACACTTAAGTTAAGGGGGCGTCGCTGGTCGGCGTCAGGCGGTGGGCCTGCTTTGATGCGCGCCAGAAGGTAGAGACGATGCTCGCTTCCCAACGACAGGACATCGTAGTCCAGGAGGAAATCGGCTTCCATGGGATTTGCTCCTTCCAGCTTCTCTATCGGGCGGGTAGCGTTTTGCTTTTGGTGGAGCTTACGTTTCTTTCAGTATAGTGGCGTTTGGCGCGGAATCAAACCCCACTATTTTGTCGAGGAACACTTCATAGTTCTCGTGCCATGAGGTGATGAAAAAACCACGCCCCCTAAAACCGCTGTAGGCGAATGCGAGCCGCCCGACAAACTGGAAGTACCACGGCAACTTAGGTGATGAGATGAAGTACATGTCCATCATGTGGCCGACGGCAATCCCGAAAATCCAGGTCTTCGGCACAGCGTACTTCTCAATCCGGGCCATGGAGAGGTCAGAAAGATCAATCGATAGATTCCACCGATGGGTCAGGTGCAATATCAACTTCTGGTGAGTCAGTTCGAGGTCTGCCTGCTGTAGTACATGTGAAAATGCCGCAAGGTTCACGCCAACAATCCCGAGTGTTAGCACGGCGACTACTGCGGGTAAGCCAAGCGCGGTGAACTCGACTCTCGAATGAATTGCCAGCAAGATGACCAGCAAGACAACAAGAAAAACGGTGAATACTCCGCTGACGAAGATGATCAGCTTGTTATTGCGGTGTGGATCATGTGACCACCGATGTTGGGGTTTGTAGCAAAAGAAGGCACTCATCGTCTACTCTGCACCATCAGCGTTAGGATTGAAGCGTGCGATAGCTCTATGCCCACCGCTCAGCCCCGCCACCGCGATAGCCCCCAGGCTGATCGCCCCGCCGATCACATACAACCCGATTCCAGGGCCAAACTTGTTAACCATCCAGCCCGCCAGCGTAGCCGTCCCCGCTTCTGCCAGCGCATAGCTGGCCGCCGCGATGCTGTAGACACGCCCGCGCACCGCGTCGGGCGTCACCTCCGCATATAACGAGTCGGCGGTCAACCAACTCGCCGCCCAGCCCAGGCCGCTCACAAACCACAGGCCAAAGAGCAGCACAGCGCTCGGCCCGGTCCCGGCTAGCGCGTACGCCAGCCCGACCAGCAGGACGCCGCCCAGCAGCATGTATTGCCGGGCCAGCCTGCTTGCGTGCTGGCCCAGCACAAAAACCCCCAGCGCCATGCTGAACGACACCGTCCCGCGCAGCAAGCCATACTCGCGCCCGCCCAATTGCAGGGTATCCGTCAGGTACACCAGCGATGCGATGTCAGGGCCGATCACACCCAGCGCCACGGTCACGTCCAGCAGAACGAGGTAGCGCAAGATGCGATCCTTGCTCAGAAGTTGAATCGCTTCCACCTGACCGCGCCACAGCCCACGCAGGCTCAAGGGTTCGTCGGGCTTGGGTGGTCCGGGGATGCTGGCTTGCAGCGCGAGCGCGGTAGCTCCCAGGTAGCAGGCCACCACCACGAAGAACACCGGCCTCGCTCCCACCAGACTGGTCAAAAGCCCGGCTGCTGTCGGGCCGACCACGTTGACCGCGTTGAAAGCTACGATCTCCAGCGACACGCCTCGCACAAACAATCCCTGGCCGACGATAGAGGGTAGGGCAGCGGCCCACGTCAATTCGGTCACCGGGGCCATCAGCCCGCTCAGGAAGACCAGCGCATAGATTTGCCCCAGCGTCGTGGTGAAGGGCAGCAAAGCGACCAGAGCAGCCTGGAGCGCGTAAGCGACCACCAGAATAGCCTTCCGCCCCAGGTGGTCGGCCAGCATTCCCACCACCGGCCCGACCACCATCCACGGCAGCAGTTGCAGCGCCAGCGCAATAGAAAGGTCGCGCGCCGAGCCGGTCAATTCGTAGACGTAGAGCGCCACCGCCACGTAAGTGATGGACTGGCCCAGATGAGCCAGCGCCTGTCCCGCCCACAGGACGGTAAAGCTCCGGTTGGCGAAGACTTCCCGGTATGAATCTCCTCGAAGCAATGCAGAATTCTGTGTGTTGTCGGCGGCGACGCTGCTCCCGGCACGCTTCAGCAGCGATGTTCCAGTGCCCCCGCATTCTACCCTGTACCGTAAGAATTTCTAGTGCGCTTGTTTGGAGAGTGTCTAAAAGAGATCAGACGTGTAAACTTGGGACATGAACTGTCCGTACTGCAAGAACGCAGATTCACAGGTCAAATCAGGCAAGAACCGATCCGGGACGCAACGCTACGTATGCA
>Ga0180438_10001145_pt1 | contig 47800 bp, 42 predicted proteins | sample SS_ome_12_FD_132455 | JGI IMG/M metagenome (GOLD analysis project Ga0180438, IMG submission 132455) | Hypersaline lake sediment archaeal communities from the Salton Sea, California, USA - SS_3_D_2 metaG | ecosystem: Environmental > Aquatic > Non-marine Saline and Alkaline > Hypersaline >...
ACCTGAACTTGAAAGACCTCTTTGAAATTCTATTTAAATTTTAAAAGGTTCTTAAAAGTCCGTCATAGCTGTTTGTAATTTTGGTCATTGGAATTTGTAATTTGTTTGTAATTTGGGATTTGTAATTTGTGATTTCCAGACAAGCCAGTCTTGGTTCCGGCTTAGCTGGTTTATGCACTTATATTACCTTATGTACCCAACCATATTTATCTTCCAATTCACCGTACTGGATACCGGTGAGGGTATCGAAGAGTTTGTGAGCCCATGGGCCGGTTTCATTGTTATTGATAATATATTCTTTTTCATTGTAATTCATTTTGCCCACCGGGCAGATGATGGCAGCAGTACCTGCTGCAAAGACTTCCGCGACTTTTCCAGACTCAATACCTTCTACCACCTCTTCAATAGCGATTGCTCTTTCCACTGGTTCAATGCCTAAATCCGGTGCAATTTCCAGGACAGATTTACGAGTAATGCCCGGAAGTATTGTGCTGGTGAGAGGTGGGGTGACCAGTTTATTATCAATAATGAAGAATATATTCATGGCGCCTACTTCTTCTATATAACGGTGCTCTTTGGAATCCAGCCATAGTACCTGGTTGTAACCTTTTTTCAGTGCTGCGCCCGTAGCAGCCAGGCTGGCCCCATAGTTTCCTCCGGTTTTTGCATCACCCGTTCCACCTTCCGCAGCCCTGGAGTATTCCCTACTGACCCAGAGACTAACAGGATTAAAACCTGAACTGAAATAAGGTCCCACCGGGCACATTATGATAAAAAAGAGGTATTGGCGGGAAGGTTTAACACCCAACCCCGGTTCAGTGGCAATGGCTGTGGGACGGATGTACAATGAAGTCCCCTTTTGATTAGGAATCCAGCGTTCTTCCAGTTTTAATAACTCCCCTTCATAATAAAGAAAATCCTCCACGGGGATTTCCGGCATGAACATCCGTTTCATCGAATAGTTAAAACGTTTGGCGTTTTCATCGGGTCTGAAGAGCAATATTTCATTTTCCTTTGATTTATAGGCTTTCTGCCCTTCAAATATCTCCTGGCCGTAGTGGAAAACAAGGGCTGCAGGGTCCAATACCAGCGATTGATAGGGTTTGATTTCCGGTGAATGCCACCCTTTGCTTTCATCGTAAATCATGGTAAACATATAGTCTGTAAAATTTTTCCCGAATTTTAAGTTTAGCGGATTCTCAAACAGTGGTTTTAGCTTTTCTGCTGGCAATAATGTTTTATTTATTTTCATTAGATAACCTCCATATAATATAATAAAACTTAAAAAAGTTTCTGTCAATTCATAAAAAAAATTTGATTTAAATATCAAAATATGATATACCTATATACTCATGATACAAGTTATCAACGATTAATGGGGCTGTGGCGCAGCTGGGAGCGCGTCTGAATGGCATTCAGAAGGTCGTGGGTTCGATCCCCATCAGCTCCATTTTTTCGTTTCTGAGATACATTATAGGGTACGCAATAGTATGAAACAACCTTTTTTCTTTGTTTTCCATTTCCTGATTTTGCCTTTTTTTGTATGCCACACATTTTTAATTCCCCAGCAGCCCACCATCGAGGATATTAAGAAGCGGGTGGAAGAAATCGGCAAACTAAAATTTAAAAACGACATTCCTGTAAAGTATTTTAGTAAAGTCCGAATGCAAAACTATATAAGCACACGGGTGGAAGAAGAATACCCCAATGAATGGGTCGCCAAAGATGCGTTATTTATTCAACTAATGGGTTTCAGCAATAGAAAATTGGATTTAAAAAAAATCCGCAAAAAAATCTTTATTAATAATGCAGGTGGACTGTATAATGAGAAAACCGGAGAATTATTTGCATTGAATGACTATCGAACCGTCAATATGATGAATGCTATGATTATTGTTCATGAATTACGGCATGCGCTTCAGGACACTTATTTTGATCTTTCGGAGATACTGGGGCAATATTCCGATTTTGACGACCGAAAATTGGCCGTACTTTCAGCAGTGGAGGGAGATGCTACTTTTGTCATGGTCATATTTAACAATTTTGATCCTGAAGTGTTGAGTTCCACTATAAGTTCTGAACCTTTAATTTCATTTTCTCCTATTGGAAATACTGCCCAATTGTACCAGGCGCCCGATATCGTAAGGCATCAGTTAACCATGCCGTATATCAAAGGATTACGGTTTGTAAGTGCAGTTTATAAAAAAAAGAAATGGAAAGGTGTGAATAAGATATTAGAATCGCCCCCTGCTTCAACCGAACAAATCCTTCACCCGGAAAAATATTTAAAACGGGAGCAGCCAATCCCTGTCACCATCGATTATAAACCAGATGGATATAACCTGTATCATACAGGAGTCATCGGGGAGTATTATCTGAATTTACTGCTGAAATCTCAGGACCACTATATCGATCATGCCTTTGGGTGGGGAGGAGACAGCTTTAACATTTATAAAAACGCTTCTTCCTATTTCCTGGTATGGAAATCCATATGGGATAAAGAAACATTTTGTTCCGATTTTTATTTTGATTTTAAGCGGTTTATTGAGAAACGATTCCAGGTGGATTTTAAAAAGGGGAATATAAAAGGCAGCCTTTTCATCGCTGGGCAATCCCGACCATCGGGTTCCGACTACTTTTTTATCAGGAGAATCAGAGACCGAATGATTTATGTACGATCAAATGACAGAAACCAAATGAATAAATTTATTTACGGAGGAAATTATGATTAAAGCGACACAGATCAGGAAGGGAATCATCATTCTTTTAAATGACAAACTCTATCGTGTTGAAGAGATGGAGCATATCACTCCAGGCAAAGGCCAGGCAGTGGTGCAGACCAAAATCAGGGATTTAAACGACATGACCATTCGTAATTACCGTTTCCGTTCGTCTGAATCTGTCGAACGGGTGGTAATGGATACCAAAGAGGTATCGTTTTCCTATCAGGATGGCGATAATTATATTTTTATGGACAATGAGACCTTTGATCAGATCAGTCTTAGTGAGGAATTTATCAGTGACACCATCGATTATCTAAAAGAGGGTACGGATTATATCCTGGAATCATACAATGGCAAGCCGATGAATTTAACACCACCCTTGACCATGGAGTTCGTGGTGGTGGAAGCCGAAATTGCCATGAAAGGAGCCACGGTTCAGGCCTCATACAAACCTGCTAAACTGGACAATGGCATGGAGATCATGGTCCCCCCTTTCATTGAGCCGGGGAATGTCATCAAAGTAGATACCCGAGACGGTACTTATATCGAACGGATGAAAAAATAGGACATGTTAGGGCGTTCATGTTTATTTAATGATTAAAAATTCACAAGGAGGGTGAAAAATGAAACGAAGAGAGTTTTGTGGAAAAACAAGTTGTGCAATTGCCGGAATGGTGGCAGCCCCGATGGCACTTGATTTAAGTGGCCAGGAGGAGGAGCCGCCCAAGAGGCCGCGGTATAAAATCGAGATCGAGATTTACGAGGCCAGGAAAGATTCCTGGTGCCATAAAAAAGGAGATAAATTTCAATATCCAAAAGATATGGGGAAGATTTGCCCTTGGTTAATGAGCAGCATGCGGGATTTCATCAGGATTCTGGAGTTTGGTGTTACATTACCCTGGAAATATAAGGGTACTCCCTATGAAAAGGTCATTGATCCCAATGGTGTAACCACAGAGTACGTTCGTTGTCCTGATCCCACTGCAAACCTGGTGGCAAAAATCATAAGAACACGTGTGTCCTGAAGCCGTTGGCAGGTAAAAATTAATTACGAACAATAGATTATTGACAATTTATCCCTTTGAATTTTTTATAATCAATAACCAATTCTTATTATAAAAGAATTCCTTTTCGGACACGGTAGTCTCGCCTATCCCCAAAACAATTTTTCATCCTTTTTCCTTTTCACGTCCCTTTTTTCAAATAAGTCCGATTCCTAAGACCATACGGTTTTGGCTCTCACAAGCTCTTTCCCGTTGGTGTCGTTAATAATAGAATGCAAAAATGATTTTTTATCGCTTTCCATCTCTGTCGACCTGGATAAAATTGTATTTCCATATAAAGCTTCCGATAAAAAACTAATCTCTAAAGAAGAGATATTTTTCTCCAAAAGAATATCATGCGGTATGGTTTCAATGATCCACTCGACATAATTTATATTATTAACATGCTGATTTATGTCCATATCACTATACCGTACTTTAAACGTATTCTCGGAATTCCATCGCACTGGTCCCGGGAATTTCACGAATTCATGTCTATTTTTGTTCTCTATTGAAAATTCGTGTACAATATCCAAATAATCGTGCTCTCTGACAAGCCTTCTTTTTCGTATATCGATAGCAAGCCACCGGCTTGTACCTGCAGCAATTTTCCTCCTTTCATCAGCCAGTATATCAAAATCTCTGAGGGCAAAAAAGCGGTTTACACCACAAGGCCAGGTTTTAACCTTTAAATTTTCCGGATTCTTAGTTGTGATATCGATTTGTATATATAAATTGGAGAGAACCCAGGCAAAGTTATTTTTAATCACGTCATTATATCCGAGCCCCATATGGTTTGCGTGTTTTATGGCACTTTCCTGGAAAAAATTGAGCAGGGCCTGGATCTTTAATTTTCCATGAGCATTCATTTCAGATGTCCTGATTCTAAAACGCTCCGTCCAAATTTTCTTAATCATTTTTTACCTCCTGAAATTTTTATTCCTACTGTTATAAAATTCTAAAACCATCGAACTATTCAATGAAAAAAATATTTATATGAGAAAATCTTGTATTGCCTTTACAGCCTCCTTATTCACTTCACAATAGAAGGATTGGCCTTCTCTTTTACAAGTAACCAGACCTGCATTTTGTAATTCTTTCAAATGATGAGAGACTGTGGAACGGGAGACATTTAAATGCTCACACGCCATTGTAAATGCTTTTCGTATTCCTTTTTCACAACTCAATGCGCCATCTGTCTGCTTTTCTCTGTCCTTACAGTTTTTATAAATTAATATAAACAGCTTTAGCCGTTGTTCATTGGCTAAAGCTTTAAATATATTGGCAAGGTTCGATTGTTCGATAACCATGAAACTATTATAATCGATTTTGAACAACCTGTCAAGTGTAAAAAGAAAAAAAAGTAAAAAAATTCTTAATTTTTTTGTGATTTGCCAGAAGATGGTAGAATCTCACGGCTAATGAACTAAAATACTGATAATATTTAGTTAGAGGTAGGGCATTAAAAATTTGACAAATTCTCCCTATTTGAGTAAGATGAATCCGGAAATGAAAGTCGATTTTGTTTTTCTACTCAAGGCCATTAAAGAATGCAAAAATATATCTATCGTTCATAAACCTAAAGATAAAAAGAAAAGCCTGGGCTACTTCAGCCGTTTTTTCAAACTACAATCAGACGAAAAATCGATTGCCATTGATTATCCTTATATGGAGGGTTATACTCACAAACGCCTTGTAAAGAATGATCCCATTTCCGTTTTTTTTCACATCGCAGGTTTTCGCTTTAAATTTGATTCAAAGGTAGAAAAAGAGACTCATTTCACATTAAAAGAGGGGACAAAAATACCGGTGCTAACAATTGCATATCCGGAAGAAATCCTTGACGGCAACCGACGAAGTCTATTCAGGATGGCTGTCCACCTGGATAAATCAGTCAAAGTGAAATATATTCTCCTGGGTAAAGAGAAAAATGATATAACAGATACGAAGGCGAGCTCCAATGGTGGTGAATATGAGGGAATCGAAGCGATGATGATCGATATATCGGAAAATGGACTCGCCATTGAAATAAAACGTAAAATTAATATAAAAATCGGTGACAGGCTGAGACTTCAGTTTCGATTGGAAGAAGAAGATAAACAAGATATTGCAATTGAAGGTATTGCCAGGAATATCCGCGAAGTTCCCGGAAGTGACACCCATTTCTGTGGAATTGAATTTACTTCAAAAAAGACATCAAAATATAAAAGAGCCCTAAAAAAAATAGTCTATTACATCATGTCCAGGAACCGAGAAAACGTCACGTTCTTTACTGTGAATCAAATTGTGTCAACGAATCCTATTGTTCAGGGAATTGTGGATAACGAAGTCACTGAGGAATTTTTGAAAATGGTCCTTTCAAAAGAGCTGCTTTTAACTCAAGAGGAATACCTGGAAGGTCTTGTTTATGTGCTAAAAATTGAAAAGTTTAAAGCCCAGGCTTCTGCAATGCTGGAATCGATTCCTCTTTCGATAAAAGAAAGATATATTGAAAAAACAGGTGCCAATCACCGGGTGGCTTATTTTATACTCCAGGAGGCAATAAATAACTCTTATCTTAAAATAATTGCAGGCGTTATTAACAACTCCTATTTACCTGTGGAGTTTCTAATGGAGATTGCCGAAAAAGGAACCGAACGTATGGTGAGAATGCTGATGGCAAATGATATAAAATTGATTGCATACCCGGAGATCATGGAGGCAATAAAAGAAAATCCAAACACCCCGACTTCTATAAAGAAAAAAATTCAAAACCACAAAGAGAACCATCTAAAAGAGGAGGAAGCCGAGTATATCTCTGTAGATGAAGTGATGGAGGGAGTGACAGGTTTGATAGCAGCACAGGAAGAGGAAGAAGAAGGTATTACGGAGTTTTTGGAAAGCGATGAGTTCAAGGAAAAAGCGTTAACCACTCTCCAAAAAATTAATCAATTGTCCCTTCAAGAGAGGATTAAACTGGCCTTCACCGGGAATAAATCGGAGCGGATGTTGCTGGCCAGGGACAGGAACAAATTTATTGCTCTTGCGCTTATTGAAAGCCCTAGAATAAGTGAGGAGGAAGTATTGATTCTTACAAAAAATAGGAGTGCTCCCAAAGAAGTGATCGTCAAAATTTGTGAAAACAAAAATTGGATTCGAAATTATACCATAATGCTATCCCTTTTAAAAAACCCGAAGATCCCGATAATAAAAGCGCCTGGTTTTATTAAGAAATTAAACCAACGGGATTTGTTTAATTTAACCCTCGATAAAAATATCCATCCTGTGGTCCGGAACCTGGCTCGTTATTTTTATGGGAAAAGAAAATAGAATACGTGATCTTCCAATTGAAAATTTTTATAAGGACACGAAGCACGAAGAGGGGATAGACGCCAAGTGGAATTGGCATTGATCTAAACTTTTTGAAACACGTAGATTTGATATCTATGAAAGTAATTTGTTAAATATTCTAACATATTCATGCTCATGCTAGAACATTTACTTTTGATGGTCCCACTTACCTTATCATTATCACGTAACATTATTTTATATTTATAAGTACAACCGATATTAGTCAAGAAAAAGACCTAAAAAGCAAAAATTAAAGAAACTGCTTTTTGCTTTTTTTTCTCTAGCTTTTATCTTCATACCAAAAATCCGGATTGTGATCTGACATTGGTTTTTATTGTTTTGAATCTCCATTACAATAATTATGGTATCCATTTTGGTGGTTATTTGATTTCTAGTATTTCTGGATCTTAAATTGTTGTACTTACATATTATAATGTGGGAAGAGATGCTTAATTGAGCGCTTACGGTATAGTAAAGAGCAAATTGTTAGGCATATGTTATTCGTATTTTTACTCAAACATGTTAATCAACCACCATAGCACCTAAAAGCGGCCCAATATGGATAATGACTGAAGTAATCCTTTGGGAAAGACCTAAATTTGCTTTGAATCTCTTCTACCGTCTCATAAATATCTGGATAAAGTTCCTTCACTTGAGCAAGTTGCTCTTTACGCATCATCCATGTAGTCCAGTTACCATTCCGTAAATTTGTCTGAAAGATCACAATCGCATGTGCAAGTGTTACACGCCCTTGTATAAGCCATTGTGGAAACGTCGTACTGGCAAGAGCTGCGAAGTAGGTATAAATTTCGCCTGGCACGTTTTTTTTTAATACTTTTGTATTTCTCGGTATTCTCGTCTTTTTCCCGGAAATATTTAAAACTTCTTCTTTTGTTCTTTTGGCATAATCCTTGTAATTATCGCTTGATTCTGGTATAATCGCAAACATGAAAGCAAACGAGAATGTCTTGAAGAGAATTGAAATAGTAAAGCAATTATCACAGGTCCCGGCTGAACGCTTGAGCGAGATTGAATCCTTTGTGAAATTTATCCTGTTCCAGAGTAACATTAAGACCACCAGCAAACAAAAAGAACCCAAAACTCTTGCCGGAATATGGAAAAACAAGGGATTTGAGAAGATTAAAGATTTGGATGGTGAAATAAGGAATTTGCGTAAAGAGCTGAGTAATCAAATTTTGGAGAGATACGGCTAGTGCAATATTTGCTCGACACAAACGCTATTATCAGGCACTTTACTCAAATATCAAGGCTGGGAAGAAGAGCTAAAGAGATTATAACCCAGGCTGAAAAAGATGAGCACCAATTGTTTGTATCAATCGTCAGCCTAATGGAAATTATGTACCTGGCAGAGAAAAACAGGATTCCACTGACTTTAGATGAAATCCTGGGAAATATAAATTCCAAAAAGTGTTACTCGATTGTTGAATTTGATGTTGACATATTGAAAGAGGCAGCAAATATCCAATTTTATGAGTTACATGACCGGTTAATACTGGCTACTGCAAAGCATTTAGGAACACCTGTCATATCGTCTGACCAGGAATTTTCATCAGTAGAAGATATTGAAGTTATTTGGTGAGAAAAAAGGGAAAAAGGGACAACCAAAAATGCCCTCATTATCGTGATCCTCTCAGTAACGATAAGACATCGGTTAACAATCAATTGTAAGTATTTGCCTGGTCAGGTCGTTCGTGATTTAAAAGGCTCTTCATTAAAGGATTTTCAGCCGCCTGTTGTTCTCATCAAACAACGGGCAGAATGGCATTCGGGCCTGCTCCGTTTTCTTCGCTTTATTCACATTCGCAGTTTTTTCATTTTATTTTCTCTTTAAGTTATTTTTAATTTTATTGGGTGTTGATGTTGGATGTTGAGGATTGATTGCATTGGATTCATTCAGTATCCTCTTAATTTTCCGATCAATTCATCTATGGCGCTAGCCATCATAAAATAAGATATTGCAAAAACGATTGCAATCAGGATGCCGCCTACCAGTAAATTCTTTTTCCCTTTTTTGCTTCTCTGGTAGAGATAGAGTGGATAACCGATAATCCATAATAGAAGTATTATAAGGAAATAGAGAACAGGTCCGCTTTCTTTTTTCTTGCCTTCGTCGGTGGCTTTCCCGAAGCCCAGTTGGTTGGCCTCATAGGCTGCTAGTATAGCAGTTATCAAGACGGTTCCTATTCCTATAATATTTAACTTGCTCCCGGGATTTTCAAGGAGAGTCATATTGTAAATCCACACCCACATCAGTAGGATTGCTATCACAGGTATCAGCAGTAGTATATAGCCGATATTATCACCGGAATCACTTTTAGCCTCAACATCAGCGGCTGGTTTTTCTGACAGGTTGCTCCCGCAGTGTTTGCATTTTATGGCCACTGCAAGAATTTCTTCACCACAAAAAGGGCACTTTTTTGTTTCTTCTGCCATTGTTTTAATCCTCCTAGATTAATTTTTTTCTTTTTCTTAGAGAAGCATGCCATTGCCGTTGCAGTAGTTAATAGGATAAAGTTAGGAGATGAAAAAAACAATAGGAAAATTTCTCATTTTAAAAAATGAGACTTTTTCCTATTGCAGATTTTGTTAAATTTAATGTTTGGATAAAATTTTGAATTTCTTTTTGGCTTATTTCAACATATTAAGAAAAAAAAGGGGCGATGCGAGAAGGCGAGATTGTCACACTCGTTCGTCGTAGCGGAGCTGCTCCGCAGAGAAGTATTCTGCGGGCATATTAAATAACAAACATCTGGAAATCCAGCACCAGGTTAAGAAATTCCCTTCTGCGGTGCGGCCGACCTGAAAAGTAAAAAAAGTGAGAGTCCACGTTGGTATCTGACGCACCGAATCCAGGGACATAATCGTCACAAATATTCATTAGCCTGCGAGTCAACAATACTTCAATTCGCTCCTTTCGCCGAATCCGATAGAGTTTTACTGTTTTCATGCAGGCAGGGGAGATATAATCCAGGTGCCAGTGACGTTTTTTATTTTTTCTCAGGTGGCGCCTGATCCGGTTCTTCATCCCTCTCATGGCAGAGCCCACATAGACGTAATATCCTTTTTTAAATTCCCGTTTCCCCAGGGAGCCGATTTCTTTTGTAAAGGGTTTCTCATTGTAAAGGATCAGCAGGTAACTTCCTCTATCCATACAAATTTCACGAGCCTTTTCATAATCGATAGGAATGTGTTTTAGATGGGTAAGGTTCACAGATACCGGATCCGGGAATTCGACGGAGTAGGCGAGGAACCGCGGACTCTCGGACTGGCACCTTTTTTAGGCACCTTTTTTAATTCAAGTTTTGTTTTATTCTTTTTGTATACTGATGGCAAATTTTAATTGAATAATTATGTCATCAACCTCTTTATCCGTGAACCTCCCTGATATAATCCCATCATAAGATATCGTACCTCCTATTTTTATAACACTGGTAATTTTATTGTTAAGAATAAAGGCCACCTGTTTACCTATATTTGCCAAGGTATGTACTTTAAGTCGATTAGCCCCCCTGTCATTTAATGAGAAGCCAATGGCCGGATTTCCAGAGCCATCCCTGACTCTCCTCACTTTCCGAAAATCCTTAATCGTTACAATCACATCCTTTTTTAGTACAAAATAATTCTTTCTCATCCGCTGAGGGTCTGTTTTCATTATCAAAACGTCTTTGCCTGCCCGGTCACTATATTTCTCCAGTGCCTTTTCTTTGGTTTTAAATGGCCCCTCTACTACCGGCTGTATTTTCAATTCTTTTAAAATGAAAGTGATTTTCTTACTTTTAGCCGTTCTAAACTCTGAACAGAAGTCCATTATTTCCTGGCGTGTAAATTTCCCGATCAGGTGTCCGTATTTATAAGTACCTTGTATAGCAGGTACCAGGACAACCTTATTGTCCAGGAGATAAGCCAATTTTTTCCCTATATTTGCCGATGTATATTTCTTCAATTTGTCTGTGCCTGCTGGTGTAAAAGTAAAAAAAAGACAGGGATCACCTCTTGGGTCTTTCACCATATAAACGTCCTCGACATCTTTTTCCGATAGCAAAACCCCTTTTTTTAATATATAATACCCTTTTTCTAACCTCTGGGCATCCGTGGCTGCAATCGCGAAATTCCCGGGAAGATGGCCCCCATATCCCTGTAATGCCTCTTTTTCTGTTGCAAAAGGCCCGGAAATCACTTCTCTTATTTCCCATTTTTTTATTGTCATTTTGCTTTCTTTGCGTGGGAAAATAGATATTTTAGGTTCTTGTCTCCTGACTATAATTTCTATCTCTCCAAATCGATAAATTAATTTGCTCACCTTACCATTGATGTCTTTTACAAAAGTATAGGTGGCATCAAACTCTTTAACGAAAAAAGTAATCGGGGTCTCAGGAAAGATTTCAACCGAGGGCACTTTCCCTAAATTATACGTATACCCCTGGTTCACTACTTCTACGAATAGATGGTCTTTCATCTTTTTTACGTTACAGTAAAAAAAGGGATCACACGCATACCGTCCACAATACGCCTCCAAAATCCCGGGGTCCACTTTTATTGTTTTTCTATTTTTCGCTATTTTGTAAGCAGGGTCATAAGAAAGAGAGTTCACAATTTTCCAACCACTTTTTAACTTATATAATGACAAATGATCTACAAGTACAAGGATATTGCCTGAATAATGTCTCAAAATTGCTGTTGCCGCATACCCGGTTACAGTAAGCGAAGATATCTCATAGCGAAAGTTTCTTATTAACGGAACCCCTTTGGGAGCCAAATTTATTATTTTTATCCACTTATCCAGCGAATGTCTCTTTGTGGTAATGAATCGGTAATCAATACAATTATAGTCTTTATAAAAGAAATCCCTTATGATTTTTTCATCCCGCTTTATGAGTGCACCTTTAATATAGGCTTCCTCGATTACCTTCTTTATGGCCAGTTTTTCTTTTTCAACCTGGTTTTCGCTTTTCTCATTTACTTTCTCTTGTGTTGATTTTTCCATTTTCGGGCGGTATACAAACTCATTGTTATAAACGATTATATCATGACCGCGGTCGCTGTGAATGTCCCAGGTACCCTCCCGGTTAAAACCGGAAAATTTTCCGTCGTTGCCAGGGCTGGCCAGCCAGTAGTTCCCTGGGTTTTGGAGGTCATGCTTATACAGCAGTTCCCCTCCCCAGATATCGGTCAGGGGGCATGTTTTAATATAAAAGGGCTGTATTATTTCTGCAAGTTCTTTTATTGAGTTTGCTTTGGGCGCATGCTTAAGGTCAAATGTATAATTACGAATTGCTTGAGTAATACTTTTCAGGTCTTTCATTGTGACCTCTAGCTCGAAGCGCAGGGCCGGGGCTTCGTCGTGCCGGAGATTGTCTTGTTTTTTCCCTTTGGCTTCTTTATTAATTGTAAATAAAGATATTACGATGATTAATAGTAAGGGTAAAATTAAAATTGATTTTTTCATGTTTCCTCCTTTTTTTAGCTTCCTTTGCTCATTAATCAAAGAAAAAATCCAGGATAATGGCAAATTTTACAGATTGGGAAACGCCATCCGTTATATAAGGCTGGTATTTCCACTGTTTTACCGCTTCTGATGCAGCCCTGTTTAAAATTTTATGTTCTCCGGTTACTATTTTAAGGCTCGCGACATCACCTTTTTTATCAACAATTAATTCCATGATGACTGTGCCTTCGATATTTTCTTCTACTGCTTCTTTTGGATAGATAGGCTCGACTCTCTTTATTAATATTGGAACTTGTTCCAGGGAAAGTTCCACAGGATTAACCAGCGTTAAAGACTGCCGGCTCTCCCGATAAAAGGAAAGAAAATATATCTTTCCCAGCGAATCTTCAAAACCAAATATAGCCCGATTTTCTTCAGGCAGTGTCATCTCGGTATCCAGGAGTTTTTTGCTTTTTTCCCTTGCCTTCGCCAACACCTCCAACCGGAATCCGTCCTTGCTCTTTCTTAAGGCCAACTGCACGCGATAGTCGTGTCCATTAAGAATAATCTCCCGGTATTTTTTTGTGGTTTCTCCTTGTTTCCAACCCCACTTTGCCTGGAGTAGGGGTTTTACATCTTTAAGATTATATATTCGTTTTAATTTGGCTTTTTCTTCGCTTTGCCGGGAGTCCAGTATTAAACCCTTCTTCCCCAGGGGTTTCAGGTAGTAAGAAGCCGCCACAGCAGGTTGTTTTTTCTCTTTCTGTCGTATTCCCTCGTAAAAATTAAAATGAACCATAATTTCTATTGAGGCCAACATAGCTACAGGGATTAAGAATACAGTTATTAACAGCACAATTGATGTTATTCTTCTCATAATTGCCTCCTAATTTTTTAACTCTTTCTCGACCCAGATGATTGTTGTTTTGGTGTCTCTTTCTTTAATGATATAGGTCTGGGCCGGCTGTTCCTCCAGCTTAACGGACTGGATGGAAAATTGCGAAACTTGCTTTTCCCTATCCGGGCCATAATCCCATGGTGAACGTTGTGGTTCTCCCGGGTGGGGGAATTGAATCACCAGGACCAGCAAGGATATGATTAAAAATGTCACGGTTAGAACTAAAACTGCCGGTTTTAAGATAAAATTCGCTTTTCCAAAGGCAAAAGGGTTGGGAAAGCTGAATTTCTTCCGGTTTTTCCGTGATTTTCCCGGGAAAATAACCCCTTCATCCGCATCAATCGTAGGTACTTGTTCCGGTCCCGGTGCCAGTAAATCCATTTTCCGTATCACCAGGTGAAGGTTATTCTCCATTTTTTCCAGGTTTTCCTGGCATTTTGGGCACCGGGAAAGATGTATCACCGCCTGCTTCATCTTTTTCCCGGGGAGAGTTTTATCCAGGTAAAGCATCATTATACTGCTTTTTAAACATTTCATCGCACGTCTCCTTCCTTTACTATTTTAGATAATTTTTCCACGGACCTGGCAAGGATTTTTCCTACGGAGTTGATTTTGACCTTGATAACCTGTGCAATATCAGCGGTTGAGAAACCGTTTTTATAAAGTGTCAAGATGACCCGGTCCCTTGCCGGCAGGTTATTTATGGCCTTCCTGAGCATATTCACCTCTTGTTTTTTTACCAGGTTTTCTTCGATATTCCCGGGGGAAATGTCCGACTGCAAATTTTCCTTATTTATTATATTTCTGAATAACTTTTTTCTTTTTAAATGATTGTAACAGGTATTGGCTGCCACGCGGTAAATCCAGGATTTAGGCTTGTTGATCCGCTCACCTGAATTTAACTGGCGATACAATTGAATAAAGGTTTCCTGGGTGAGATCACTGGCTTCTTCCCCATTGCCAAGCAGGCTGTAAACGAACCGGTAAATAGGATTGAAGTACTCTTTGTATAAACCGGCGAAGGTATCCGGGCTTTTGTTTGTTTCCTGGCTTTTCAATTTTTTACCCATTGTTCTTTATTGTCTATTATCTAATATACCAGGACAATTGAAAAGGAAATTCTTGACATTTTTTGTTATTTTTATTTTAACACAGGTTGACTTATCGTGGCCTGCGGCCGCAGCCAAAGAAGGTGATAGGGTGAGAAAGTGAGAAAGTGAGAAGGTAAGAAAACACTTTCAAAAAAATCCCCAGAAAAGTCCCATCATGCAATGCTAAACCATGATGGTAAAGAAAAATTCTTGCAAAAAAAACAAGAAGTTGCCTTACTGTATTACAGATAAACACAGAGGGGATGGCATCCCCAACCTAAAATTGCTGAAGGAATACGCATATGCCGGATGAAAAATCTAAGAATCAAAGCAAGGATTTAGAATGGAGTAGTACAGATTAACAAAAACCAATTTAAAAAATGAATGAAGTATTATGACCGGGATATTTCCTGAAATTTAAAAAAAAGTTACATTTGCTTTTTCATGCTTTCAAATAGTGAAAGCTGTTCTGAGTTTCTTAACCATACAACCTATTCATATTCGCCTCAAATCAGTAATCAAAATTATTTCGCCAGGTTTTGCCACGCGCTCCATCTCATTCAACATGGCAACCGGGTCATCAACAATATGCATCATGAATGTGTTAACCACTACATCGGATTCATCGTTTTGAGATTCCAGTTTTTGTACATCACCTTTTAACAAGGTAATCCGATCTGCCACGCCAGCCTGTTGGGCAAGCGATTGGCCTATTTTCAACAACGGTTCACCCCGCCAACTGGGAACGGTACCTGTAAGTGTGTAAATGATTGGAAACATGACCCGATGTGCTGTGTCTTGTGTGAATTGAAGGTAAAAAGTAAAAAAATGGTCTATGAGCCAGAGGCTGCCCGTTGTTCTCATCAAACAAGGGTCGGTAATGAAAAAGAGGAGTAATGTGAGAAGTACGCTAAATTAAAAAAAACCATCGCCAAGAACAAGAAAAAGGAAAAATAGAGGCGAAATTAAATATATTAAAAATCTCGCCCTAAAACACTAATTTTATTTAGTTGAGCATTGATAAAGTTAATTTTTTAGGCTGCATATATTAAAAAAATTAAAGACGAGATTAATAATCTCTCCCGATACCTATAATAAAGCTGGTTTTTTGGCGCCTGTCCCACTTTTGCTTCCCCTCACTTTTTTTCCGTTGCAATAGCCTAACGCTCATACAGTGTCAATACCAAAGCCCTTGCTTATTTGTAAAGATATTCAAAGCAAGGGAAATTCCAGGCACCAAGCACCAAATCCTCAATAAATGAAAAACAACAATGCCTATTTACGCAGCAAACCGCATCACATAATTGGTTTAGCCTGGAGGTTTGATTACATAGCCCCTTTTTTTTTGTCGAATAAACGCCTCAACACTGTTCACGGGAAAATCAACCCCGTTCCAGCGGAAGAAGGGAGCCAGGCTTTCGATCAGATTTGCCCGTGGTTTCAGGGGAGTGGCGTGCCAGCGTTCATCAAACGTCAAAAGACGACTATTGGGCATCCGGGTGGGCAGTCCATGGGGAAAAAAACTTGTCATGTGCTGACAAAGCATTTTGTATTCCTGCTTATTTCCCGGTGTAATCAGCAGTATCACGGTTGGACGGATCATCCTGATTACTTCCTTAATTTCCCAGGTCAATCCAGGCGTGCCCCCGAGGCGAACAACAACAAAACCAGCCTTTTTTAAGAGCTTTTTAACCACTGACTTCCAATGCCGATCGGATACTTCTAAACGGACCGCACCACTCACCGATTTTTCACCAGGCCGGGTGATGGCAATGTATGGTCCGACCCAGCGCATATATACTCCGAATTCCTTCTGCTCTTCTAAATATGCCGCTGACCCTGACCCACCTACTAGGCGTCCGAAAAAAGTTCGCCTTAAGCTCCTACCATACTTTGATTCCTGCTCTTCTTCGTTAAAAGACCTCAAGTACACAATTGGTGGCCGGACATCATCACGAAGCAACTGCTCAACAGTTTGAGTCATTGCAATTTCCTCCCCTCCTCTCTTGGGCTTTGGTGTCTGACACCAAAATACCGAATGTTCAAGCGATCAAAGTCTTGAACAATTTGTTGTGTAATTTGGACCGGTTCTGCAAGGACCATATTAGTATCCCTTTACAGATGGATCCCAATTAAAAATCTTGATCATGGTTTCTCGATCTAACCATAAAGATGCCAGCCGGAGGCGTTGTTCCTGTTCTAGGAGCCTGCCATACTGCTGACGGATGCGGGAAAGGGCAAGTTGTTGAACGGCTTTTGTTAATTCAGTCACTCGTTTTAATTTCTTCTGAGGAGACATGCGGCGATAACCTGCTATCAATATTTCCTGGATATGTGGGGGTGTATCAGAGATATGAGGAGTGGAATTGGCACTCATTTTGTCATTTATTTTTTCTTTAATACTCATGACGGTATTATATTTCATTTGACTGTATTTTTCAACTTTTTCTTTACTCAAAAAAAAGCCCTTTCAGCGGAAAAAGGGACACGTTAAAACCTCTCAAATTCAAGATGGCAAAGGAAGAGCAAAAGGAGCGTATTTTTTTTGAATCAGAAATAAGGCGACTGATCAACAACTCCGAAACTCCTCTCCGGCACATAATAATGGTTGCGATAAACATCGGCATGAGGAAGAGCGAAATATTAAATCTTGAGTGGAATCAGGTAGACAAAGAGGGACGGTGGCAGTAAAGTAGTAAACTTGGGTGAAAAAAATGCGATTGAATTGAAGTCTTATTTCGCCTGTCCACAACCCGGACAAGCCGGAACCAAAAAGGAACTGGCTTGTCCGGGAAATTACAAATTACAAATACAGAGGAGCCCTTCAGGCATATTTTATAAGCCTTCGGCGAGGAGCACAAAATAGTGTCTTTTATCTTGCCCGATAGGGCTGTTTGTAATTTCGGACATTGTAATTTGGAATTTGTTCTCGTGCTACGTAGCGAAGCTACTTCGCAGAGTAGCATGTAATTTGTATTTTGTAATTTGTAATTTTTTAAAATTTTGCCATTTTCTGGCAAGATTTTACTTTAAGGTAACCTAACCTCTCCCCCTTAAGGGCGAAATAAAATAGATATTGTTTTATGAACGTTTGATATTAGCCGAAGTATAAAGTTTACCTGCCGAAGTATGAAGTTTTTTAACCGATTTATGAAGTTTTCTTGCCGATGTATGAAGTTGTTTAGCCGATGTATAAAGTTTACTTGCCGATGTATGAAGTTTTTAAGCCGAAATATAAAGTATACCTGCCGAAGTATGAAATTTTTCAACCGAAATATAAAGTATAATTGCCGAAGTGCAAAGTTTAGCAGCCGCAGGGTAAAGTTCTCCAGACAAAGTGGAAAGTTTATCCTTATAATAACACAAGGGACGTGGGTCAAAACTTCAAAGTATGCCCATTGTTCTCATCAAACAAGGGGCTCACTTCCGCCCCATTTCCCGAAAACCCCTTCAAAAGGGCAAAATCATTTGCAGGAAATTAGCTCCGGGGATTGGGAAAAAAGGGAAAAGGTGGAAAAGGTTGAAATTTTTTTACTCTTATGTTAATCAAATAGCCTGGTATAGGAGTATTAATGAATCTTATTAACGATAAAATGATAGAAAAAATAAACAAAGCCGTTATCAACCATGCCCAGGAAGGAAATATGAGCTGTCTATAAAAAATATCCTGGATATCCATGACCTCATCCACGCCTCAATCCCAGGTAAAAAACAAATACATAAATGAGAAGATTGTCAATAAGCGTTTTACCCGTTTTAAAAAAAGGGAAAAAAAAGTGACGCTTCGAAATGTTATATTTATTCATCACTCTGGTAATGGATGAGGGATCGATGGACTTTTTTTTTGAGATTGGGGGGCCTTTTTTTCAGGGGCTTGGGTTTTTCTTTTTGCTGTCCATTTTCCCGAAACCCCGTCGGTTGATTTCCATTCCCCCTCCATCTGGTTTCCGGTAATCTTCAGGCGAAACTGAACCGTTGGTGAGTCATCCACATTGGCGATGACTTTGAATGATAATACGCCGTCTTTCAGTTCTGTTTCGAAGATATCGCCGTTGATAATCTTCATGTTATCGGAAAATTCACCGACAATTTTGCCGTCCTTATGCTCCAGGTTCAAGGTGAGATAAAGGTCCAACTGATATGGCATTGCTTTGGTTTTTCCACTCCAGTTTCCGGTTAAATCGATTTTTGAATAGGATGCGACTGACACTGAGACCAGGAGCAGCACCAAAACAACCACAGTCATTAATAATTTTTTCATTTGTATTCTCCTTTTGTTAATCTTTTTTCCAATTTTTTAGAATCTTCTTTGCCCGGTTCAATACCGGATCGAAGTTATTTATAATGTCTTGTTGAGATACCTGCACCGATATGTCCGGTTGAATGCCGAAACCGACAAACTCGCGCCCATCCGGGTATGTATCCCGTTTTGAACAAACATAAAGTTTCCCCCCGCCCGGGAGGGGGCACACAACTGGATTCCCTGTACTGCCGGCCGTTTTCTCACCTACCAGTATGGCCCTTTTGGAAAATTTCAATGGAATGATAAAATCTTCTGCGGCACTATTTGTAAAGGGCCCGGTCAAAATGATCAGTGGGCCGTTATATTTTTTTTCCGCGGCAGGCTTGATGATTCCCGGTTCCGCTTCATACCATTTTTCCGGTTTGCCCCAGGATCGGTATGCCGGTAAATATTTCCTTGTTTTCCATTTTGAAGTTTGAACCGGTTTTGATATCAATCTTGAAATAATCTTGTGGGCATTTTCATTATTACCGCCACTATTAAAACGTACATCGATGATCATTCCTTTGATTTTGTTCATGTCCAGTTTGTTTAGCGCATCAAAAAATTCATTCACGATGAGGGGAGAATAAAATGTGGAGAAATTGAAATAGACAATACCGTCATTCAACCATTTTTGTTTTACCAGGGGAGTAAAGTGGAAGATCCTATGCCGGAATGTGGGGCCGAGAAAATAATTGATGGTCCTCGTGAGTGTAACGTTGCGGCTTTTCCCTTTCCTGTTCATCAGTGTGAGCTGGAGGGTTGTGTTCTTTTTCCCATCCAGCAGCATCAAGAGGCCGAATGATTCCCTGGCCTGGAGGGTACTGGCGGAACAATAGGGCACAATTTTTTGTGAGAAGTATGATTTTACTGGAATCTTATCAATGGCCACAATTTCGAAGCCCGGTACAATATGTTGGTTTTTGATTTCATCCGATAATTCCACCCGGGTGATGAGAATTTTTTTCTCTATCATTTGCAGTTCCAACGGAGGAGAATACTGTCCGGTTAAAAAAAATACCATCCCATCCGGAGACTGAACATAGGTGTGACCGTCATGTAACCTGGTGATTAATCTCTGCAGCATTTTGTAGTAGTCATCTCGATTCCCTGTTGAAATAATATCCGAAATGGCTTTCTTGACATGTAAATCCCAATCAAGATCGGGGACCTGGTCGAAATAGACAAAATTTGATTTCACCTCCGCCCATACCTTCATCAACCCCCACAATTTTTGTTCGACACTGTTGTTCCAGGAGTCATTCTCTTTGCTTTGTATAGGAAAAACCGATGGGATGACCATGATGATCAAGAGATAAATAATCACGCATCTTCTTTTTATTTTCATACTCGTTCTCCTTTAAAAATTTGTTTGTCTGATTCAATAGTAAATTGAAAAACGAAAAAAATCGTTCGGTATCATAGGGGCGAACTTTTTTTACATCCAGGGGAAATGGAAAAGCTATGCGGAATGCTGGGACATGTTCCTTCTGAAATGAGAAGGCGTGGTTTTGAGGTATTTTTTAAAAGCGGTGTTAAATGTGGATTTGGAATTAAAACCCACATCATAGGCAATCTCCAGGATGGACAGGTGCTTTTTGGTGGAATCGGCCAATTGTTTTTGTGCCTCTTCCACCCGGAATTTATTAATGAAATCGAAATAATTTTGATTGAAAGCTTCATTGATTACCTGGGAGACATACCAGGGGGGGACGGATAGTTTTTTGGCCAGGTCACTGATATTTAAAAGGTTGTTTAAAAATGGTTTTTCCCGTTCCATTAAATCCAGAAGATTTTTTTTTAACTCTTGTGCTTTCTCAGGAGATAATCCCGATGTTTGATATTTTTTTCTCAAATCTTTCTCCTGGACAGATAGTTGAAAGATTTCCGGTTGCCTGATGGCCAGGTAACTAATGACAAAAACCATTACAATCATGGCCAGGATGAGCCATATGACGGCATTAAATTTCGGGAACGTGATAAGGGGGTCCACGGTGAACAATAGTAACATAAAAAAACCGAAAATTATCCCCAAAATGATCATGGTTTTTAACCATCTCAAGCTGATCTTCTCGATGGAGGAAAATGACTCCTTGATTTGCCTGGAGTATTGCTTCAAAATATAAAGAATATATATATGATATGTGATGGTTTGTCCGATATTGATCCACATGATGATTCCCATGATCATATGGTTTGTCCTGAAAAATTCAGAAATGGGCGATGAGACGGCAATATATTTAATGGATATAAACAAAAACCATAATAAAAAGAGCAAGAAATGGATTCCGTCTTTCATTTTGAACTTCAGATTGGGTGAGATCAGGAATTTGGTATAGAGGAAAATGAAAGGTGCAATCATCAAGGGGCTGCAGATCAAATAGAGTAGGAAAAACGGTAAATAGTTGAAAATAGGAGTTTGATTCAATAGCGGAATTCCGATTATTAAGGATACTGTAATCCCCACCATGGCCAAAAAACGGTTTGCATAGCGGTTTTTTCGATTTTTGAAGAGGAGAAATGAGAAGAACAGAGACTGTGTGACTCCGGCAACATAGACAAAATCGAGTAGTCGGATGGTTCCTTTCATGTTTGAATGACCTGAGTCCTATTATACACCGGTTTCCCCGAAATTTCTATCATTAGCAAAGAGTGGTGCCTGCTTCACGCATGGAAAATTTACTGTATCTTCGAATCTTTGCGCCATAGGAAGTTCGTTTTTTCTCCATATGAATAATATAGGATATGATACTCCAATTGTCAAGTGAGGGAAAAGGGGACAATCAAAAAAACCAGGAAAAGATTTTTTGAAATTTAGATAAAAATGTGCTACACTTTGTGTACATTTTGGAGGAATATATGAATGATGTTGATGTATTCTCTGCACGTGATCTTAGAAATAATTCCGGTCAACTAATTAAAGATGCGGAAAAAGGTCGGTTATCACTAATAACAAAACATGGTGTCCCAATCGTCCTGGCTGTTCCCTTTGATTCCCAATTATTGAATCTCGGCGTGAATAAATCCTTAGCCCTTCATCTATTTGAGAAAAAAATTATCACCCTTTCCCAGGCTGCTAAGATCGCTAAATTATCTATAGACGAATTTTTAGAGGTCCTAAAAGAAACCGATATCGATGTGGTTGGTTATCCGGAAAGCGAATTGGATGAGGATTTAAAAAATATTTTGGATAACGAATAAAGCATGATTATTGTCAGCGATGCAGGGCCATAAATAAAAAAAGGGGCCAGGCGAGAATGACGAGAATGACGAAGTCTTGACTATTTTACTCCCACGGAGTATATTGAAGGGGGATTCATGAAAGCTTTTTCCATGAAAAAAGTATTACTTATGTATATAGAAGGAGGTAAATATGATGTTTTATAAAGAAGATACCCCCTTAATCCATGTTACACCGACACACGGATGCAGGCTTATGGTGTGGAAGGTATAATAAAAAAGTGATAAGTGGCACATATAACTTTTAATAAAAATCAAAATATTTAAGGAGGAAAAAAACGATGAGTAATGCAAAAAATTTACATGAACTTGCCCTTTCCTTTAGTAATTTATTAAAAGATGTCCGAAAAACAGTGAACATTCAAATAGCATCGGATGATTTCATGAATTTAAAACAGGCTAGATACATCCTTTGTTTCGCAAAAAAGGTCGGGGACAATGATTATAATGTAGTATGGCAGTCCTACTTAGATTATCTACTTTATAACAATTTTTCATGGACTCCCCAATACGCTCTCTTCGGTTCTACCACTTTCCAGGATAATTACCAGGTGAGAATTGCAACGAATACAGTAAACATCGGCCTCGGGGAAACAAGCACACTGAGTGCCGATGGGGTTCTCGGGAGCTCAGAGCCCGGTGGTCCTACCACTGGTTTTACCATGGATAACCAGTATGGAAGTATTCACCCTGGTGTCAATCAATTATCAACGGGCATAACTGGGGAAGTCATTAGCACACCCATCTACGTAACCGAAGCGCCTATGGTCAAAGGAAGCATAGTATTGACGCCTGTTGAAAAAGTCCTGGTTTGGTTTGAGGAAAACATCGAGACCAGCACTATGTTTAGCACTCCAAGATCCATGGAAGTTGAGATCGATTTAACGTTCCAGAATACCGCATCCAGGAAATTTGAAAATCAACAATGGAAAACAATTTAGACGAGCGGATTTAACAAAACCTAAAAAGTCAATTAACAAACATTTGGATATCCAGAACCAGGTTGAGAAACTCCCTCTTGCGGTGCGGCCGACCTGAAAAGTAAAAAAAGTGAGAGTCCACGTTGGTATCTGAGGCACCGAATCCAGGTACATAATCGTCACAAATATCCATCAGCCTGCGAGTCAGCGGTACTTCAATTCGCTCCTTTCGCCGGATCCAATAGAGTTTTACTGTTTTCATGCAGGCAGGAGAGATATAATCCAGGTGCCAGTGACGTTTTTTATTTTTTCTCAGGTGGCGCCTGATCCGGTTGTTCATCCCTCTCATGGCAGAGCCTGCATAGACGTAATATCCTTTTTTAAATTCTCGTTCCCCCAGGGAGCCGATTTCTTTTGTAAAGGGTTTCTCATTGTAAAGGATCAGCAGGTAACTTCCTCTATCCATACAAATTTCACGAGCCTTTTCATAATCGATAGGAATTTGTTTTAGATGGGAAAGGTTCACAGATACCGGATCCGGGAATTCGACGGAGTAGGCGAGGAACCGGATATTTTGGGATTTGTTAAAGGCAGTGCAGTAGTCTGGGTCTGTATGTCCGTTGGGTATAAAGACGTTGGCATGTTTGTTGGTGGTCAAATAGAGGGTATAGGTATCATACCCCTGTTTGGCAAGCTTATTAAGGTCTTCCAGGTGGCGTCTGCCTCTTTCAGTGGGAGCGTCCGGGAACATAGCCACCCCTTTGTGACAGAGAGAGCAGGATTTTATCTCCAGTAATGCTGGTTTTTTATCCTTTCTTTGCAGCAGGAAATCGAATTTGGAGCGATTGATAGACTTCTCTCGCTGCATGGAGGTATGGTCTTTAAATGCATCAATCAGGTTATTTTTGAGCATTTGTTCTACCAGGTAATTTATTTTTATCGTATCCAGTAGCACATAGGAGTTCTGGTAAAACGTAGAGACCACGCGGTAGAAATATTTGCCTTTATTTCCAGAGGTTATAAAAAAAGGGTGTCCTGGGACCAGGAACTCTTCCATACGTCCTGGGTTGGCCACATAGGCTTTTATTATTTGTCCATCCTTTTCCAGTGTCATCACAAAGCGGTTGTCCCGTTCTATAAAAAAAGCTTTTTCAAAATCCGTGTAAAGTTTCATCGCTTCCTTACTTCCATTATACCATTTAAATCAATTAAACCAAAAAAAGTTAAAAAATTAAAGCACCGGCCCTTTTGTCCTCAGGGATGCATCAAAGTCTACAAATCCGAAATACGAAACAAATTCGAATGACCGAAATTCAAATGTCTGAAACAAAAAGAACTCGATAGTATTATATCATGGAGTTATTGTTTTATATTTTGAACATTTGTACTTTGGATTTGTTCTCGTGCTACGTAGCGATGCTACTTCGCAGAGTAGTATCGGGTTTCGGATTTAGAATTTCGTGCTTTTAAAGAAAATGACGTAGTCCTGCTTTTGTCCTCTTCTTTCATCCTTTTTATACTTGCTATTTGATCCTTTTTTTTCTAAAATATTCTTTCAGGAAGAAAGGATTTACCTATGGTGTTCTTTAAGATTAAACGTAATCGTTTGGGAACCATGAAATATAAGTCACAGGTGAACCTATGCTTATAGACGATTTTGTGGAGATTTTCGACGTTTGGGAAGAAGTCCAACCATATCTCTCGTTGATGGTGGATGAACAAGAGATGGCGCTGATCGTCAGGATGAAGGGACGATTGATGACTCCGTCCGAAGTGGCTGAAATCATGGAAATTTCCTCAAGGGAAGCCGCAGCACTCCTGGAGCGATGTTACTCACGATGGTTTGTCAACAAGACCTTCGAAGGGGAGATCCTCAGGTACATCCCTGCTGATTTCGAGGCATGGTTGGACTACTTTGTCAAATATGGTCGCTGGGATGATATCCCTGCTCAGTCCCGGACTGTGATCGACCGCCGTTTTTTGGATAAATTTATTGCCAGGTGCCGTCCCAGTGTCGAACGTAAGCAGCGTGGTCTAGAAGCAGAGAAGGCACTGCCCAATGATACGGTCATGTTGTTAAGTGAAATCGAAGAAATGATCGATGCAGCCACCCATATTGTGGTGCAGCCCTGCGATTGTCGGCGGTTGGGGCAAAACTGTGATCGACCGGTGGAGACGTGCATCTGGTTAGATGACGCAGCATTAGAGGCCCTGGACCGAGGCCATGGGCGTCGGCTCACCAGGGCAGAGGCTAAGGAATTGATCCGATGGGCGGATAAAAAGGGATTGATGCATACAGCAGACAGTGAGTGGCAGACCCGGGGCCTGCATGCCATTTGCAATTGCTGTGCCTGCGATTGTTATCCTTTCCGAGCGGCTCAGGCGTTGGGTTCTAAAGGTGTATGGCCCATGAGCCGGTATGTAGCTGGTCACGATGTAGCTGCTTGCAACCAATGTGGTGTGTGTATCAAACGCTGTCATTTTGATGCCTTTTACCACACATCTGACACAGTTACTGTGGATGGGCGGGTCAGGCAGGTGGTGGGGTTTGATCCAAAAAAGTGTTGGGGATGTGGTTTATGTGCCAATACCTGTGTCTCAGGAGCCATAGAGATGGTTCCTCGTTTCTCTTCGTAAAATAGAGCCCACAGAACACACAGATGCTACTCTGCGGAGTGGCTCCGCTACGAAGCACGAGAAACACAAAAAATAAAGGAAACTTAGAAAAAAATTGTCTCACATAGACAAAAATTTTTGTGGGGGTCCAGGGGGCGGTTTTTATAAAAAGAGCCCCCTGGAAATAGTTAAGGGAACTAAAAGAGTGAGTTCAGTTGGATGGGCAGGGTTAAACTTTTTTTTAATAAGTCTCCGTGCTATGTGGTTCCTGCCCATCTGGTGGCCCGAAAAGATCCGGACCAGGTGTATCCGCAGGATGCCGCCCCGGTCCGGTTTATAGTGCTAAAAGGTCAAAATAGCAACCTTAAAAATAGAGCCCACAGAATACACAGAAACCACAGAAAGATTGTTTTCATAAGAAAAAAGGGGCTGGGCAAGAATATCATTAATTTTTTTAATACAAAATATTTTTCTCTGTGATCTTCGCGATCTCCACGGTGCATCTTTTTGAATAAAAAAGTGCCAAACAATAAAAAAATGAAAATTGAAATTAAAAAAATTAATAATATTACCCCCAAAAATAAATTTATTTAAGTTAGATATTAAAAAAATTAAGTTTTTAGGCTGTAAATATTAATAAAATTAAGAATGAATAAAAAATAATCCATGAAGGGAGTATTGGAAGAATCACCTGAGAGTTATGAAAATATCATCCGTGTTTATCCGTGTTCATCCGTGGCTAAAAAACTTATTTTCTTATCAGAAAAATTGACATTATTTTTTATCTTTGCTATTATTCCAGGGATGAAAAAAAAGGCTGCTTTGATTTTTTTGTGCTGCCTGGGGATGACCATTATGGCCGATAATATCACTATAAATATAAATGAACTCTCAAAAAAATTGCCCGCAGAGATCAACGGCTGGAAAAAATCTCTCAAAGATACCATTTACACCCCTGAAAATTTATTTGAGTACATCAATGGCGGAGCCGAGCTTTATATCTCCTACAATTTCAAACAAACGCTGGCTCAGAAATATATAAAACATGTAAAAGAAGAGGGCAGTGAAATCGCTTTTCCTATCACTATTACTGTGGATATCTTTGATATGGGAAACTCCTTTAATGCCTTTGGCGTTTTTTCCCACAGCCGGGAAGCCCTGGATAGCGCCAATCATCGCATCGGCCAGGAGTCTGAATATGCCGGTGGCTTACTGACCTTCTGGAAAGATAAATACTATGTCTCTATACTGGCCTATCCTGAAACAGAGGAAAAAAGGAAAACCATTCGAGGGATAGGGGAGGGCATTGCCGCTGCTATTCCTACGGAAGGTCCCCTGCCTCTTATTATCTCCCTGCTGCCTGCTGAAAACCTTATTAAGGAAAGTATCCGCTATTTTCACCACTATATCTGGTTAAACAGCCATTATTTTATCTCGGATCAGAATATATTGCATATCGATCATACCACCGATGCGTTGCTGGCTAAATACAAATACGAAAACAGCGAACCATCTGGTAAATACCTTGTACTTTTAATCCAATATCCCAATAAAGAGAGGGCGGAAGCTGCGCATAAGAGTTTTTTACACCATTATTTACCTGATGCTCAGAAAGGCATTAAAAAATTGGAGGATAACCGCTGGACCGGCTGCCAATTAAAAGACAATTTAATTGTCATTGTTTTAAACGCCCCAATTCGTGAATATGTCAATCATTTTTTTGAAAAAATAAAAAATAATAAATGAAAAAACTGGCCGCAAATTACTCGGATGGTGCGTGACAAAAAATAGATTTTTTATTGTCCGTGTGTTCGTGTGTCCGTGTATGTCCGTGTTCGTCCGTGGCTAAAAAAAGAGGTAGAAAATGAGCGATAAAAAAGCAATCACCCGTCGGCAATTTATAAAGGATACATCTGCTGCTGCTATTGGCAGTACCCTTTTCCTCGGTGCACCGGCAAATATGTTTGGCAGCAGCAGCTCAACCAAGACCACGGTTGTGCTGGTACGAAACAAAGATGTTTTAGATGCCAATGGCTCCCCCAGGTACCCGGTGTTGTTGGAGATGCTGGATACCGCAGTCACCACCTTAACCGGCAAAAAAGACCCGGTAGAGGCATGGAAAACGCTGGTCACGCCCAGTGACATTGTGGGCATTAAGACCAATGTATGGAATCCCATTTCTACCACATCCCAGGTGGAGCAGGCGCTGAAGAAACGTGTGATGGATGCCGGGGTATCTGAAACCAATATCGGTATTCAAGATCGTGGGATTTGGAAGGACTCTCTATTTAAAAAAGCCACGGCTCTCATCAATGCCAGGCCCATGCGGTCGCATCACTGGTCAGGTGTTGGCTCCCTGATTAAAAATTACATCACGTTCGTGTCCACTCCCTGGGCCTATCACGGCGATTCGTGCGCTGACCTGGCCAAACTGTGGAAACTTCCACTTGTCAAAGGCAAAACCCGGCTCAATCTGTTGGTCATGCTGACTCCCCAATTCCACGGAGTCGGGCCCCACAGTTTCAGTCCCAAATATGTCTGGAAGTATCACGGCCTGATAGTGGGCTTTGATCCTGTGGCCATCGATTCTATTGGAGTACGCATTATCCAGGCGAAACGAAAGGAATATTTTGGTGAAGAGAGGCCGTTAAGTCCACCGCCCAAACATATATTTCTCGCCGATACCCGCCACCACCTGGGCACTGCTGACCCCAATAAAATCAATCTTATCAAAATCGGGTACGATAAAGAGATATTTGTTTGAGTGCTTTTAAGAAATTCATGTTCAATGTTCAATGTTTTTTTAGAGCTATCATGAAGCTCTTTCTGAGTCCTGGTATTGAGTCAAGTTTTAATTGACGGTGCCTTCGGCGACCCGTTTGCCAGGGGGCTCTTTTCGAGAAAACCGCCCCCTGGACCCCCACAAAAGCTTTTTATAGATCTACAAAGAAACGTTGAACGTTGAACTGTGAACATTGAACACAAAATCCACCGATTAACTAATTTTAGGTGGTGGATTTTGGCCTATTTTACGGTTGACAAAAATGGGCAAAAGAGAGAGAATAATCAATGGTAAATTCACACGCTGGTGGTATAAAGAAATTTCAACTGAGTAGCGTATTGACCATTTCCATCACCCACCTGTTGCATGACACATACTCTTCATTTCTAGCACCTATATTACCTTTGTTGATTGCTAAATTGAGTATTTCACTCTCTTTGGCCGGGTTTCTTTCTGTGATGGGGCGGCTGCCGTCGTTGTTTAATCCCATAGTTGGCCTTTTGGCTGATAAAATTAGTGTACGGTATTTTATCATTATATCACCCTCTATTACTGCTGTATCCATGAGTTTACTGGGAATTGCACCCAGTTATATTATACTGGCGCTGTTGGTATTGATAATGGGTGTCAGTTCCACCTTGTTTCATGTACCTGCACCGGTGATGATTAAACATGTCTCGGGTGACCGGGTGGGTAAAGGGATGAGTTTTTATATGGTGGGGGGTGAATTGGCCCGAACCCTCGGCCCCATGGTGATACTGGCAGCCGTCTCATGGTGGGATTTGGAAGGGACCTTTCGCTTGATTCCATTCGGTATCATTGCCTCCCTGGTACTCTATCTCAGGGTCAGGAATATCAGGATCGCCGATGACTTTAAGTCAGATGAGAAAAAAACATCATTAAATAAAACCGTTCGTAAATTCATGACAATTTTTGTCATTGTTGCAGGAATCACATTTTTCAGAGGATTTATGCGAGCGGCATTAACCACTTTCTTGCCTACCTATTTAAACCTTGTAAGGGAAGAGACGCTCTGGATAAGTGGAATATCCCTGTCCCTTATCCAGTTTTCCGGTGCAGCCGGAACTTTTTTTAGTGGCTCTATATCCGATAGAATGGGTCGGAAATTCACGCTGCTGATTATCTCGGTGGCTTCCCCGGCATTTATGGCACTTTTTTTGTTATTTGAGGGAATGTTTACGATTCCCCTATTGATATTGATGGGCTTTTCCCTGGCTGCTACCACGCCTGTGATACTGGCGATGCTTCAAGAATTGGATTCGGACCGTCCCGCTTTTATTAACAGTATTTTTATGAGCATAAACTTTTTGCTGGGTGCGTTTGATACGATGCTTGTTGGTTTGATGGGAGATACCATTGGGCTGGAAAACACGTACCGGGTGTCGGCTTTCCTGGCGGTTGGTGCTGTTCCTTTTATTTTGAAGCTCAAAGGTTTTAGAGGTAAGAGGTAGGAGGTAAGGGGACCGGTGTTCTTTATTTTATACTAAATTGTAATTGTCCAGTTTGGGAGGGGTGGTGGCACGGAGCGAACCTGCACTATCACCGATTTTGGAAGCCAACAAAACATCATCGGTTAAATAGAGGATCGCAGCACCCTGGTCTTTCAACGTTTGAAGCTCTTCAATAAACCGGGCCATAAAATCAGCAGACGTGCCCCTGACAAAATCCTGGAACATATAGATGGTTCTCTTTTTCATCTGCGCTGCTGCCAATAAAATTCTTCCAGCCTCCTCCACTGAAATTTCCATAAAACATTTATTCTCGATATGCTCAATCCCCAATCGAATATAGAGTTCAGAGATGGATTTATTGGAGGCTTTCAATAGATTTTTTATAAATGTGATAAAATCGCCGATGTTGATATCATCGGGTACGTTTCCCGGATGACAGAGGTAAGTGAAGTCCCTTCTTTTGCTCTTGTTCTCTTCAAGGGCCAGGTTCACATCGTTTAACCGGACCATTTCTTTAAATGCTTTTGCCTCTCCTGAGAAGAAGTTGTACAACTGGTTATTAATAATGCTGCCGCTGGTCAACAGGACATAGGTTTCCCCTTCCTTCAATTCCAGATCCAGGCCGTTGATATCTTCGGCCGTTGTTTTGGGTTGAATAAAAAGGAACCGTTTAAACCGGAAAAAGGAGAGAACAAAGAATCCCACTATAAAAAGTAGGGTGAAAGCGATTCCAGTTACCAGTTTCCCTGGCAACCGACTCCTGGCCCGGAAAATATTTTCATCCCCTTTAACAAACGATTCAACAGTGGAATAATTGGAGTAAAATTTTTTGTTGATATAATATCGGACAAACTGTTCTTTCAATGTTTGTACATAGGCATAGAAATCAATCACGTTTTCATACCCGCGACTGTTGATTTCATTGGCGGCTGCTATATAGAAGGAAGTGGGGAAAATCAACGATAGGTTTTGAAACAGGTGAGCATTTTTTCTTATTTCATTTTCCATTCGTTTTTCAATCGATTGAATTCGTTTGAATTCATTGACCCAATAGCTTTCCCCGGATAATCTGTCGGAATTTTTTTTCTCATCAATGCTTTTATACCTTTGAATTTTTTCAAAGGCTTTTTTTTCAAAATCCGTTAGGATTTTTAATTTCTCCTGCTCCAGGTTATAAGCGGAGGTCATATGATCCGCCTTTTTTGCAATGATCTTGGATATGGTTCCCGGTATTAAAAAAACAAACCCAAACCATAAAGCAGCAATGGCAATCATCCCGGTGGTTTTTGATTTAACGCTCCCTGCCGCAATTCCCATAAAGAGAAAGAAACATAACATCAAAAATGTGATCAACGTATAAACCAGGAGGTGAACGTACTCGGCATTTGATAGGGAAATATGGTTTAATTTTAAAAGAGTCAATGCACAGCCAATAATGAACAAAAGAAGGGCAAAAATTAGAATTATTCTTGCTCCCACGACTAAGAAATATATCTTTTTGTAATTTAACAAACTGGAAAGATATTTTATATATTCGATGCGCCGAAGCGAATAATAACCTATGAAAAGAGCAAAAAGGCTTCCAAAAAGCAATAAAATACCGGAGAAATCCATAAAGATTGAGCGATTGACATTGACTGTATACAGATTTTTCCCCAGGATCGAATGATAAAGCCTGAGCCTTACACCTGAATCAACAAACGCAGTGAGTTCGGGTATGACACCAGAATTGACAAAAAATGCAGTCAGGGGAGAGGGTATAAACATCAACCGAAACCCATAAATACCGTACTGGGTGTAGTTCACAAATTTTTTAGTATTTGCTTTTTCAATTTCCTGGAACTCTTCTTTATTTCCAACGATCTCTTTATATTCACTGACCCCATCCTGGACAAGGTAGAGACAGAGAACCAAAAATAACACAAACACCACAACATTTCGCATTATAAAAAATCGTCTGAACTCAAGGAAAAGAAATGAATGAAAGGTTTTCATTTATAGTCCCTCTCCAGGATGGTATGAAATACCATGGATACATATTGGCCGAAAACAAGGGATTGGGAACTGGTATGATTCAACTGCCAGATATTGGATATGCCAGGAAATACATGGGAATCCGCCTCCGCTTTTATTCCAATTAACAGATTTAAAATGTCTTCAATATCTAAAAGCAAGTGATTGTAAATACCTCTGATATCCCCTTTTTTTAAATACCCTGTCACCTGCTCAAATATAACGCTGTTTAATGCATTTACCTGCTGAAACGCATTATAATTGAAATTCATCAGTTCAGTGATAATGAGTGGATTGTATGGCGTCTGGTCGGCTTTTTGTTTCAGGTTGATATAGGTCGATCTGGCAGCGGTCATATTGTCGATCGCCTGGGTCAGAATGTGGCCGAGTTCTGTATAATCCACCCCATTGAGTTCTGTCAGCTCAATTTTATTTAAAAATAATAGGGTATCGGAATAAGCATCTAAAAAATACCCGGCGCCTTCGATTACATACTGCCTGATGGTGATATTGGTTGCTTTACCTCCCCCTGGGTCATCGAACCCGGTATCTGTATCGTTGGCCCATATAACTCCAAAGACATTCACACTCAAAAAAAACAGGGTAAAAACCACTAAAAAAATTCTTAAAATTGTCTGTTTTTTCATATCAATCCTCCTTTCTTTGAATTTAATACATTTTTCATATGCAAATTATACAATATTAATTTTGAAAAAGTCAATACCCAAAAAACAAATTTTGATTTTTAATGAAGAAAAAGAAAAACAAAAAATCATATATCCGCATAATATTATGAAAACATACTAAATAATGAATTAAAATATAAAATAATATCGAATAAATCAATATCATCAAAACCTTTGCCTATATCATTTTTTTTTAAAATTTTTAAAATTATTGCGATTAAAATTTATTTTTTCTATCCGTGTCCATCCGTGTTTATCCGTGGCTTATCTAACTCATACTTACTAAACTCTTTAGAACGCTCGACACTTGCATTTGAATGCTCTCTTTGATAACATATACTCAATCGGAGGTGCTCGATGAACCAGCAGCAACTTAACCTGGAAAAATCGATTAAAGAAGTGGCAAAATTAATGAGGGATCGCAAGCAATGCGTTGCCCTGACCGGTGCTGGCATTTCTGCGGAAAGTGGAATCTCCACTTTCAGGTCCCGCGGCGGTCTCTGGGAAAAATATGACCCGGCGGTATATGCGTCGATCGATGTTTTCAGAAAAGATCCCTCAAAATATTGGACCCTCCGGGGGGATTTTATCAGGAATTACAATAACTACCAACCAAACAACGCTCATCTCGCCCTGGCTGAACTTGAGATCAGGGATATTGTGAAAACCGTTATCACACAGAATATCGATGGACTGCATAAAAAAGCCGGTAGCAAACAGGTTATCGAAGTTCACGGCAGTCTCAGGGAAATTTACTGCCTCAACTGCCGCAGGTTGTACACGGCACCGGATGTACCGGAAGGAACGCCACCCTATTGCGAAAGCTGCGGTGGGGTTCTTAAACCAAACACAGTTCTATTCGGAGAACAACTCCCCCCAGATGCATTAATGAATGCTCAAAGAGAGTCTGTAATGTGCAGTGTTATGCTGGTCATTGGGACATCTGCAAATGTTTACCCGGCAGCAGCTATACCTGACCTGGCAAGGCAAAATGGGGCAGCCATTATCGAAATCAACATTGAACGAGCGTTTCCTTATGTCGATTACTTTCTAGAGGGAAAGGCGGGAACCGTTCTTCCTAAAATTGTGGAAGAGATAAAAAAGAGTGAGTGACACTCTTTTTATTTTGATTTCGTTTACTCCAGTTGATGCCCAATATTTTTTCGGGTCGCTTCCTTTATATAATAGACGCCCAGGGCGATATCAAAAACGGCCATCCCCATGGGGTTAAACATTATGGGCGTGTCATCTGTATAATTTTTCATACAATGATTCACCACCACATCAATGATGGATTTGGTATCTTCCTTTTGCAGGCCTTTTTCCATATGCATCATCTCAACATCTGTTTTTTCGCGACAAATCTCTTCCCAATTATCCACAATGATACTCTCTTTAACATGAGGGTAAATACTTGTTTTATAATCCCTGAGAGATACATTTAACTGGAGGGAGGCTTTTTTGGGTGGTCTATCGATATAGGGTGCTTTTGAAACCGTACAGGTCATAAAAACATCGGCGTCCCCATAGGCTTCTTCCCAACTGTTGGCGACGATGATTTTATCTTTGTAAGGAGAATCGATGGCGGATTTATCTATTTTTCTCAAATCATATAAGAAAATCTTTGAAATTTTATCTCCGAATCGATGGGTACACATTTTAAAATGATATTGACCAATGGGTCCCCATCCAATGATGCCAAGGTTGATATGTTTCAATGGCCGAACGTTATCAAAATATCGAATCATTAATCCGGAGACTGAAGCGGTACGAAGAATACTTAAGAGCGCGGTATTAATAATACCCACGGGTTCGCCGGTATCTGCTTTGTTTAATATCACCACGCTGTGGGCTCTTGGTATTCCTTTTTTAATGTTATCGGGAAAACTGGCGATCCACTTGATGCCTGCTGTATCAAATGGTCCACCGATAAAGGCAGGCATGGCAATAATCCGGTTTTTTAAGTCCCGGTACCTTAAGTAGGGCTTTATGGGTTGAGCAAATTCACCGGTATCCAGGCACTTGACTGCTTCTTCAATGATATCGATCATTTTCTCCCAATCAATTCCAATTTCGTTAATGCTTTTTTCATTTAGATAGATCATCATGAACTCCATTTTGTTTTTTTATAAGAAAGAGTGGGAACTTTTCACTAAAACATATGATAATAAAACTTCTATTATAAATCAAGTAAAAAAATTCTTTTTTGGGTTTATTTTTTAGTTGAAGTTTTGACGTAAATATGTAAAAATAGTCTATTGAAGATCAACTGGTTGAATAATAAAGAGGATGTTAATATTAATGGGCACGAAACGGATCTTACTGGTGATTACTCTAATGTTTGTACTGTTTACCACGGGGGGGCAGCACACCACCATCACACCTCCACCGGATACAGAACCCAGTGTCACTCCTGAAAAAGCAGTTGAAGGTCTTTTAAAACGCCTATTACCGGAGTATTCGAACCAGAATCAGAATCCCAATCATTTTGAGTTTAGATTAATCTCAGCAGAAGAGGGGAAGGATCTCTTTGAAATTGAGAGCAAGAAGGGAAAAATTGTTATTGGAGGGAATAATGGTGTATCCATGGCTTCTGGATTGAATTGGTACCTTAAACATTACTGCCGATGCCATGTTTCCCTTAACAGCCGCCGATTGAATTTACCAGAACCTTTGCCTGAGGTAAAGTCGAAGGTCCGCATTGTCAGCCCATTCAAATATAGGAATTTCTTTAATTACTGCACCTTCAGCTATACCATGGCCTGGTGGGACTGGGAAAGATGGGAAAAGATGATCGATTACATGGCATTAAATGGAATCAACATGCCCCTGGCGATTACCGGGCAGGAAGCAATCTGGCAGGAGGTTTTCCGGGAATTGGGATTTAATAAAAAACAGGTAGAGGAATTTATAGTGGGTCCTGCCTATCTACCGTGGGGGTGGATGGGCAACATCGATGGGTTGGGAGGTCCTCTTCCCCAGAACTGGATCGACCGTCACGTTCGACTGCAGCGAAAAATAGTGGCCAGGGAGCGTGAATTGGGAATGACTCCCATATTACAGGGATTTACAGGTCATGTACCGCCCGCCATAAAAGAGGTATTTCCCAATGCCCGGATTCATCAGACCACCCGGTGGGCAGGTATGCCAGGCACCTGGTTTTTAGACCCTCAAGACCCTCTTTTTTTGAAGATTGGCAGGTCCTTTATTAAAAAACAAACCCGTCTCTTTGGTACGGATCATTTATATTGTGCCGATTGTTTTAATGAGATCAATCCCCACACCCGCGATCTTACATTCATCACGAATGTAGGAAAATCGGTTTACCGTGGGATGCAAGGAGGGGACCCTGAAGCCACCTGGGTGTTCCAGGGATGGTTTTTGTACTTTCAGGCCGATTTCTGGAAAGCTCCCCAGACCAGGGCGCTGCTGGAAGCGGTGCCGGAGGCTGCTGGCCGTATGTTGGGACTGGACCTTTGGGGCGAAGAACAACCGGTGTGGAATAAAACAAACGCGTTTTACGGGAAACCCTGGATATGGAACGTGTTCTGCCTCTCGAGCCAGAATGTCAATATGAGCGGCGATCTCGAAACCATGCAAAAAAAATTAATCGAGGCTGTAGGGAGTAAACATTCGGAAAAACTCAAGGGCATCGGCATGATGATGGAGGGATTCGGTTACAATCCAATGGTGCAGGAGTTTATACTTGAAAAGAGCTGGAAACCGGAAGCCGTAGACCTTTCGGAATGGGTAGCAGAGTATGCCTGCCGAAGGTATGGAAGCCAGGACCCCCGGCTAAAGAAGGCATGGCAATTACTTCTCGAAGGGCCTTACAGCCAAACCGCCAGGCATGAATCCATCATTTGTCTCACCCCACAGTTCAGTCGCTTTACGTTTTTGGGTTCTGATCGATTTGGCGTGGGTTATGATGCATACAAGGTGGTTAAGGCCTGTCAATTACTGCTGAGCTGTTCCGAAGAGATAGGGAACCTGGAAACCTATCGCTTTGATATAACCCATGTGACCCGGGAGATGCTGAGCAACCTGGCCAACCTGTTCTATTATTTTATCATTGATGCCTATGAAAAGAAAGATGTCGAATCGCTGGCAAAACACAGTGAAATCTTTTTACAATTGATCCGTGATATGGATGAACTTCTGGGCACCAACAAACACTTCCTGCTGGGGAAATGGATTGCAGAGGCAAGAAAATGGGGGATCAACAGCAGCGAGAAAAGATTCTATGAGTGGAATGCCCGTACCATCGTTACCATGTGGGAGCCGGCCAAAAAAAGCAGACTCCGTGATTATGCGTCAAAGCAGTGGAACGGGCTTTTAAAGGGTTTCTATCTCCCCCGCTGGAAACTCTTCCTTGACCGGTTACATCGATCATTGATCGATAACACATATTTTAATAAAAAGGAATATTTTAGAGATGTGAAGGAGATGGAATTAGCGTGGATACGGCGGACGGATCGATATCCCTCTGAACCTGAAGGAGATACCCTGGAGGTGGCACACCGCCTTTTTAAAAAGTATATCATTTATTACAAATGATGGGATGGGATGAATTAAAGAGTTGTAGATGTAGATGTAAATGTTGATATTGAGTTATTTTTGCGATTGATATATTTCCTGTATCGACCGGGGGATATTCCGAAATGGCGTCTGAAAATCCGGATAAAATAGTTGGAGTTGGAAAAACCCATTTTCTCTGATAACTCCCTGATGGTTAACTCATTATCCCTTTTGAGCAGCTCCACTGCTCGAAATAACTTTTCCCTCAACAGGAATTCGCATATTGTAAAATCTTTATCATTCTTGAATTTTCTCGAAAGATAGCAGCGGTGCACCCTGAAGATTTCAGCCAGTTTCGATACCGTCAGGTTTTGAAATTGTTCTATTGAACAATTCAAAACAAATTCCACCACACGATCGGATATTGTATGTTTTCTCATTTTTAAAACATAGACTGGCTTATAAAACTTTTGAATAGCATAATTAAAAACGGATGTAAATATATAATAATGTTACCTATTTTCCCCCTGAAAATAGTATATACAAACGAATCCAGAGTGATATGATAAGAATGTTACCTTATTTATCCATTATTCTTAAAGAGTATGATTAATAATTTTAACGATTTTTTCCGTCTTTTCATTGATGAAAAAATGCTCACCTTCAAAATAGTGAACCGTGCATACTGCTTTGGAATGTTCTTTCCATCCATGTATTTGTTCGGCTGTCAATTCTTCTTTTTTGCCGATGAAGATGCTGATATCGCAATTCAATGGTTTTACATCTTTGGGTTTTTCATAGGTTTCAGCTATTTTAAAGTCACTTCTTAACGTAGGCAGCAGGGCATCGATTAATTCAGGGAGATCAAAAAATTCTTTGGGTGTTCCTCCCAGTTCGATAATTTCTTTTTTGAATTCTTCATCTGGCATTTTATAAAACAATTTATTATTATTTGCAGGTATATGTGGGGCACCGCGTCCGGAGAAAAATGCATGCACAGGTGGGGGCTGCTTGAGATTTCTTATCTTTTGCGCCAATTCATAGGCAATAATTCCTCCCATGCTGTGACCGAAAATTGCATAAGGGGTTCCGTCCAATAAACCGCTGACCATTTTATAGACATCCTCCACTGCTTCCTCGATGGAATCATACAGTGGGTCATATATTCTCCGTCCCCTTCCAGCCAATTCCACGGCATGCAGTTCGATTTTCTTATCCAGGTATTGCCGCCATTTATTAAATACTGCGGATGAACCTCCAGCATAGGGGAAGCAGAACAGTTTGAATTTTTTTTTCATTTCAAGTTTATGATTTATGGCCCTGGATTGGCTCGAATTAATTCCCTGTATCTAGCCGGTGTGGTTCCAAAATAGAGTTTGAAAATTCGAATGAAATAATCGACCCTGCAAAATCCCATCTTTTTGGATATATTCTTTATGGTCAAGTCATCATTCTCTCTCAATAGTGCAGCGGAACGGACAATTTTTATTTTGGAAATGAATTCTTCAATGGTGGAATTCTTTTCCTGTTTAAAGGTCCTGGATAGGTGCGACCGATTGATATCTAAATTATGAGCGATATTCTCTACACTAAGCACCGCCAGTTCTTCCAGGTTTCGAGTTAATACATATTCTACAACTCTATCCGAAATTCTACTATTTTTCATCTTCCATTTTGACATGTAAACATGTAAACAATTTTTTATTTTGTTGGAAAATTTTATTTTAACAGAATTATGGGGTTTAGGCAAATAAAATCACTGAATAAATTCATAAAAAAAAGATTTTTTAATAGTGAAAAAGGTATGCCTCACTTAAACGTAGGGGTAATTTTAATGGGTACATCATCCACCTTACTCACTGTACCGCCCTTGCAGGTATTTTTTACACTTCCTGGAGGGTTTGGAATTTGTAGGGGGCTGGTATGCCTGCCCCCATACTTAAATGTAACCTTAACCTAATCCATAACGTTATTTTTTAAACAGCTCTTCGGGTTTTTTCATCAGCCGCTCGGCTTTGTATGTGGAGAGTAAAAAGGGATAAGGATTCTCAGAAGATAACACCGGGTATTTATCACTGCTGGTCTTGCCTTCTTCTTTATCGGATTCCTCACGCTTTGCATATATGGAGAGGATATATTCTTTCTGTCCTTTTACCTTTATGGTATAAATGGGTTCTTTAAAATCTTCTTTTTTCCTGTCGTCTATATAACTATCGCATTTTAAATCAGATAACTGATTTAAGATAGAATCCAGCTCTGTTTTATTACCTTCTTTTCCATCCTTTGTGGCCCAGATGGTTTCTGTCTTTTCCGTCGGGGGCACTTTTTCGTCCTTTTTGCCCTCTTCCTTTTTGGTGTCTTCGGTTTTGGCCTCAACGGGTTTAGCCGTTTTGGTAAAGAGGTATTTCTTCCCCTCTTTCTCTACTTCTATCTCACTGACCGCATTGGTATCCAGTTTCATTACCACCTTGTCTCTCAAATCATCTGTTTTCTGATCGAAATGCCTTCGGAAGGATTTATTTGCATGATAGACCCGGTCATCCTCTTTAAGTTTTACAAACGTGTGGTTGTTGGTAGGTGTGGTTTTGCCGATCTCAAATTCCCGCACCACCTGGTCCTTTTGATATGCTTTTACCTGGATGGCTTTATCTTTATCCAGGTCGTACCTGGAGAAGTTCCTGGATTTCGATGCCAATGCAGTCAGGGTTAAATCACAGATGGTAGTGGTAATATCGTTCAGCTTACTCTCGTCCATGGGATAATCATTGGGATCAATGAGCCATTTGTTTTCCTTTTTGACCAGTGTCAGGGTCTGGTCGGGTTTGGCGATCTCTATTTTGGTGAGGGTTTTGGCATCGATGGAATCCAATTCTGGCAGTTTATAGTGTACTTTATCCCCGCTTCTAAATACGAGATATAACAGGAGGGCGACAATCACCACCGCCAATAAAACATATTCCTTTTTTATACTCTTATTGCTCATGCTGCCTCCTTTTCTCTGGGTTATTTTTTAAACATCGCTTGGATTTGTTTCTTCCGGGCAGTCCTGCGGATCCATATAATGATACCCATCAGTATGAACAATGCAGGTAGTCCACCAATATTAAGAATCTTTACCACCCCTTTGACAAAGGGTGAGATTGGTTGCTTTAGGGGATTGAAGCGTTGAATCTTACTACGCATGACCGCAATATCTTCCCGGTTGTTCAAATAGTCAAGGGTATTTAATATAAAGTCCACATTCGGATTGGGAAAATTTCTTTGCTGCTGCAGCACATTGTCTTTCAATACTTCGCTGGAACCCATTAAAAAGATTTTTCCTGGTTTTCCCCTGGTAAGAATACCTTTTTCACCTTTGACCTGGGATTCCTTTATCGATGGTTTTTGCTTCTCTTTTTTCTCTTCTTTATTTTTATCTTTATCTTTATCATCGGCCTCTGTTTCATCTTCTTTATCTTCTTCCTTTTCAGGCTTTTTTGGGATGGGTTTATCGGCAAAATAACTGGGGAATTCACCTTCTAAGAGATAGGCCAGGGGTTTACTCTCTTTCTGTTTATCGTCTGTTGGCGGCTGGATCATAAAGGGCATCAAATTAATACGGCCCGACATCTCCCAGGATTTATTCGAAGAAGAGAATACTTCTGTCAATTTTAAGCCGTGCGTTTTGATTTTCTCTTTTTCCGCTTCCAGGGGGGAGACCTTAATCATCACCAATCGTTTGATATTTTCCATAAAATCGAGGCTGTGGTTGATTTTTTCATTTTGTATCACTGGCACGAAGTAGATGGGCATTTCATTCCCACTCCTGTCACGGTTCACGTAACAGTTTTCATCCAATAGGTACGATTTTTTAACCTTCAGGCCGTAATGATTCAGAAGTTTTTCAAGACCTGTATTTAAGGGAAGGTAGACGGGTTGTTGAAAGCCCTGACGCCGGTTCTGCTGGATCTCATTAAAGGCATCCATAAAAATGGCCAGGGATTTTCCCTTCATCAAGAATTGGTCGATGAGGAACAACTCCCAATCGGAAAAATTCTCTTTGGCACCAGCAATAATCAGGGTATCGATGCTGTCCGGTATAAAATCCTCTTCAAGAGTAATCTTTTTCACTGTATATTCCTTGCTTAAAAGGGCATTAAATAGTTGCAAGGATTCAGGCATTTGCTGCCGCATCATCTGCATCTGGGGCGGTAAATCCACTGAGAGAGCCTGCGTCCCGTGGGTGGAGAGGTAACCGACATCTTCATTGATATCGATGAGGTTATCGATATTATCATTAATGAAGGTTTCAATTTGATTAACCTCTGTGATGGCATATTGTTCTTCCAGTCCTCGGCTGGTTAAGGCCATTTTTCGATTCAACAAATTCTGTTCCAGGGACTTATCGCCGTAGGACATGCCAATGGCCACCATGCCCTTGCCTGCCTGAATCAGGGTTCCATCTGGTGCGTTGAACTGGGGCCACTGCAGACCGAACCGCTCAAACGGTCTCAATTCTTCAGGCGTTCCTTCTCCCATCGACGGATCGATGTGAACGAACTGCAGTTGGCCATAGGTTTTGCTGCTCAGCCGTTCCACAACCTCCTGGACACTGGATTTTAATCCTTCCAGTCCCTTCAACTTAATGAAAGGTGCTATTTGCGAAATCGAGGAAGAGAGTACCAGTTTGATTTTGATCTTTTCCGGTAACTTGACCAATGCGGAGATTTTATTGTTCATTTTTTGGATAGCGCTGGTGATTTTGTATTCCAGGCCTTCGGTGGATTCGATGACCGGGATTTTCTCCATCACATCGCCGTGGATCAATGCCATCCCCATGTAAGCACGCTGCACTTTGATTTCATCTTTCTCAACCACCTGGACATTCCCGGGATAAATTCCGAAACTATGGGCCAATTTCCGGTTCTCTTCTATGTCTTCTCCGCCCAAATCCTCTTCTGCTGCACTGACATTGTAAAAGGTGTAGTTTAATTGGTTATTGGAATAGGCTTCATACTCTTCCACCAGGTCGTGGAGATAGCGTTCGATATTGTTATAAGGGGCCGGGAGATTTTTTGTGAAAAACACGTTAATCGTAAGGGGTTCATTTAGGGTGGATACCGCTTCTTTACTGGCATCCGATAAAGAATAGAGGTCATTGGCAGTTAAATCCACCCGGAAAAACAGGGTCTTGCCCACCAGGTTGATTAATACCAGCACCACCAGGTAGAGGATAAACGTATAGTATTTTTGTTTTCGAGACGTTGGAATACTTGTTTTATTTTTAACCATTTTAGCCTCCTTATTTTTTTTCCTGCATGATCAGGTTGGCCCCGTATAGGGCGATAAAGCTTATGGTGAGGAAATAGAGGACATTCCGGCTGTCCACCACTCCCTTGGCGATATTCTCGAAATGGTATTTAGCGCTGAAATATTGAAAGAGACTCACAACAGAATCCGGCAGGAAGAAAAGTAGAAAATCCATCAACAGGGTGAGGCAGACACAGATGGTCATACCAATAATAAACGCCACCACCTGGTTTCGGGTCAAGGAAGAGGCCAGTAATCCGATGGCGCTGAAGGTCGCGCCCAGCAGCAGCGCACCGATGTAACCGCCAATCACAGGACCCCAGTCCAATTTGCCCAGCAGCGTGATAGTGATAGCATAAACCAATGTGGGCGCCAACATCACAGAAATAAAAGCAACAGCTGCCAGAAATTTGCCTACAATGATGTCCCTGAAAGTCACCGGTAAGGTCAGCAGCAGCTCATAGGTCCCTACATTCATCTCCTCTGAAAATAATCGCATGGTTACTGCCGGAATAATAAAGGCAAGGGTAGGGGGCAGCAGTGAAAAGAAACTCACCAAACTGGCCTGGTCATTGATGAAAAAGGTTGAAAAAAACAACCAACCAATGATCAACAAAAATATCGAGATGACGATATAAGCGATTGGTGAAATAAAATAGGATTTTAACTCTTTTTTAAAAATATATTTCACATTTTCCGTGTATTTCATTAGTGACCTCCTCTTGTAATTTTTCTGAACAGCTTTTCAAACGATTGATTTTTCGTCAATTCCCTCAGTTCTTCAATCGTATAATCTGCTGCCACCTTTCCTTTGTCGATAATAATGATCCGGTCGCAGGTGGCTTCTGCTTCACTGAGGATATGGGTGGAAAAGATAATGGTTTTTTCTTTCCCGATTCGTTTGATAATTTCTCGTGTATCGGCTATCTGGTTAGGGTCCAGGCCCACGGTCGGTTCATCCAGCACCAGTATCTCAGGGTCTCCCATCAAGGCATGAGCAATCCCCACCCGCTGTCGGTATCCTTTGGAGAGTTCGCTTACGGTCATATGCATCACTTCGTTTAAACTGCAAAGGTTAGCCAGTTCTTTAATATGATCGAGTTTTTTATCAGCAGGAACGCCGCGAATATCCGCCACATAATTCAGGTAGTCATACACCAGCATGTCATGGTAAATAGGTGCTGATTCCGGGAGATAACCGATGAGTTTTTTTATCTCCAGTTGGTGCTCATGGATATCATAATCTTTAACTTTAATGGTCCCTGAGGTGGCTTGCAGGTACCCGGTCAGAATCCTGTAGGTGGTGGTTTTGCCTGCGCCATTGGGTCCCAGGAAGCCCAGGATTTCACCTTTTTTGACTTCAAAGCTGACATTATCCACTGCGCAAAGCTCACCGTAGTATTTTGTCAGGTTCTCAAATTTAATCATTCGATCCTCCTCAAAGTATGAAAATGTTCAAGAATGAATAGAAAAAAATTTTAACAAAAAAACAGTTTTTGTCAAGTGTAAACGGCTATAACTATTCAGTTTTAGAAAAATTTATCATGCGTTCATGTTTCACTCGCCCGTCCGGTGTCCTTCGGATCACCTCCCTGAGGCTCGTTCAATTATGAACGCATAATAGCATTCTAATTCTGAAAACTGAATAGCTACCAAACGTTCGGATTCCATATAGCGATTCAATTCTGATTTTATCTTGCAAAATGGTTGATATTTTTTATTTTCTATGATATTTAGTAATATTATGAAGAAATCTGTTTATTTTGATACAAATGTATTATTAGAGGAAAAATACAAAGCCCAAAAGGAATTATCCGACCAGGCAGAAGCAGAAAAAAAGGAATATTTAAAATTAATTGAAGAAGAAGTTCAAGAATTATTTAAGAAAAATGGTTGGAATTTAAAATATTCTAAAAGGAAAGGTGGATTTCTAGGGCAACGTTTATCACATTCAGCTTAATGACCGAAATCACGCCAATAACTTCGTGTACCCTGGTATTACCACTGCTGGCCTTTTACTGGAGGAGATTGTCTTTAAAAAAGAGAATAAATATGCATAGGAGGTGTGATGTGAAGCAGGCAAAGAGTCTTTTTTTGGTTGGGATGGGTGTTATTTTTCTCTTCATGTCTTTTGAGAACCCCATACTGGCACAAAATTCCAGGAAAATAAAAGCGACAATTATTTTTGATTTTACCGGAGAAGAAGGTGACCCTGCATCATCTTACATTTTTGGAGGAAAAGACATCCACACGATCGTTACCAAACTGGGAATGAACGTTACGGATGTTATAGACGGAAGAACGGATAGACAAGCGTTTTTGGAGAAGTTGAGAAAAACATACAAAAGAGGGACCGATAACCGATGGATTAGCAAAAAACAGGATATATTGGAGGTCTTTGTTTTTTACAGAAAGCCGGATGAAAAATTGGAGCCGAAAGTAGAATTTGAAGAAAAATCCCGAAAGGCCAAACTGGCCAAAGATCTGTCCGTATTATTAAAGATTGTTGTTGCCATCGTTGCGAAGGGAGTACCTCCCGATATTGAAATGGCAAGAACAACATATCAATTGAATAAAAAACGTGCCATTCTTACTGTCTCCGCCAGTTTAGGTGGGAAAAAGACCAGTAAGGTTGAAGTGATTACCGGTCCGAGGGAACACTGGTTTCTTTCCGCCGATTTACCGGTGGCAAAGTTGTCGGAGGTAAAGTTTGTACAGGATAAAGGTACAGTGGAGCCCAGGGAAACTCCCAAACATCTCTATCTGGGCTTGAACTGGATGATTGGAGATATTCTGGCTGAAAAACAGAATTTATTAAAAAACTTTTTTTTCAAAGCGATGTTAAAAATGTCCAAGGCACCGTTGGATGGATACGGAATCGGTATCGGTTATCGGTTCCCCAAAGTAAGACTCCTGGGTATTGATATTTCTTCTTTTTCGATGTTTGCTTCGTTGATATGGACGAAAGAAGAGATTGAGAATAAGACAGAAGAATTGAAGAAACGACAATTTTTATTCGGTATCAGTTACAACCTTGACAAAGCATTGGGCTGGGTGAAATAGAAGGTAGGGGCGTTACCTCAAGTGAATAATGCCAATACAGGCAATGGCAAAACATGTAGATGCTCAAATTTACCGATGTTCAATCCTTTATAACCGATGATCCCGGTTTTATATTTTAAGATCTGTTTGAGCTCAGTTTTTTTCAATGTGAGAGAATTTTTAATTTCAATCGGAAGAAATTTATTTCCAATGATAAGGCTCAAATCAACCTCTGCTTCGGCTTTAATATAGAATGACTTAAATTTTCGCCTGTAGAGGGATGCGATAATCCCTTCAACGATTTCTGTTTTTAACTGGCTATCCTGGAGAATATTTTTTTCAGCAAAATCCCAAAAATTGTGGATGCCCCTGGCCCAACATATTAAGGCATTTGCAATAAAGGGGTCGGAGAAATGGATTTTTTTCAATTTTTTAGGAGCTGCTCCTAATTTATCTTCCCTCAAAGCCTCAAGGACAAACAACACATCCATGTTTACCAGAATCTGAAGATATTCATGGGTTGTGGAGTGACTTTGGATATTGGTGACAGCAGTTATATTATGATAACTGATTTGTTTTCCTAAACGCTCACTTAAAGCAAGAATGATTTCCTTTAAAAAATTTTCATTTTTATTTCTTTTTAGAAAATCTCCAAGTACCCATTGGATGTATGTGTTGTAGATATACTGACCGATGCTTCCATGCATACCGAATTCATTGATTGCGGTTAAAAAACCACCGGTAATCATGTATTGATTGAATAATGAATCCAATTTTTCCGGGTGGTTTTCCAGGAGTGTTATTTTGATATCTTGAGTTTGCTTTTTAAACGGGTCCTGGAAGTAAAATAAACCAGCCTCATGGACCTGTTTGACTGTTTCCCACAATGATGGTTCGACTAACCGGATGTATTCAGAAAAAGACAATGGGTAGTAATGAAAGTCTGTTGTTGATGCTGTACCCCGTCGGCCAGGGAACCGCTTCATTCCTTCTTCCAGTATGGTTGAATCCGAACCGGTAATTAAAACACTTCCCTGTCGGAAATAACCCAAATCTGCAAAATATTTTATTGCTCGATCCCATTCTTTGACATAGGTTACCTCATCAATAAAGAGATAAAAAAACGTGCCCTGCTGCAGTTGTTTAAAAAAATGTTCAACTTCAGTGATTAATTCCTGGAAACTTACAATGATATCACAGGGGAGGTAAAATATCTGGTTGGGAGTACATTTTTTGTTTAAGAGAAGTTGCTTTATCAATAATTTCAGTAATGTTGATTTTCCTACCTGTCTTGCACCGGTTAGTATATAAATTCCCGGTATTTGTAATGGAATCTCATCGAGTAAGGGTGGTTCCAGGATGTATTTAAGCGATTTCAGGTAACCCAGGTGTGGATCATTGCTTAAATAAAGATCAATATTTTTAATAAACAGGTTATTGGGTTGAAACTCTGGTCTCATACGCTAACTATATCAAAAAAGTAATTTTTGTCAATAGTCATTTCCCAAGTTTAGCTGATAAACATTAGCCAAATTTGGCTAATAAGCATTGGCCAAATTCACCCCCTTTCAGATGGTAAGTGTTTGACTTTCGTATGTATTTGACGTTTGTCCTCTTTTTATGTCCCCGAATAGATGCAGTGTCACCAGTCACTTGAAGGTCTCTGTTTAAATCGAAATCAAAACTATTTTCAAGTTGCCTTAATTTTTGAATAAAATTAATGTATAATTTTAAAGGGATTAAAATTATTAAATAATGCCAATGAATATAAAATCTGCTGATCCCGTATCACATAATCAAAGGAATTTCAAAAATGTTTGATCTATTACTTGCATTGCTTTCACTTATCCTGGATGTGATACGCTGTTTGTTTATATTTTCCCCTACTGATATCATCATGGAAAATATTGTATTACGTCAACAGGTAAGGAATTTCAAAAGGGAAAATCCCAGGCCGCGTATCAAGCGTGTTGATAGGATATATTGGGTCTGGATACGCTGTGTATGGAGCAAATGGAAGGATGCTCTCATCGTAGTAAAACCCGAGACTGTTGTCAAATGGCATCGAATTGGCTTCAGGATTTATTGGAAATTTATTTCAAATCACAGTAAAAAGAGAGGGAGAGAAAAAATCGACAAAGAAACCCGCAATCTTATTCTGCAAATGTCTAAAGAGAATCCAACATGGAGAGCGCCAAGGATTCATGGAGAGCTTTTAAAACTGGGCTTTAAAGTATCAGAGAGAACCGTCTCTCGGTATCTTCCTAAAAGGGAACCAGATTTAGATAAAATTAAGAAATGGATGGCTTTTTTGAATAATCATAGAAAAGGTATCGCTGCAATGGACTTTTTTATAATCCCAACCTTATTCTTTAAGAGGTTATATTGTTTTTTTATCATCCATCA
>Ga0180438_10001146_pt1 | contig 47775 bp, 36 predicted proteins | sample SS_ome_12_FD_132455 | JGI IMG/M metagenome (GOLD analysis project Ga0180438, IMG submission 132455) | Hypersaline lake sediment archaeal communities from the Salton Sea, California, USA - SS_3_D_2 metaG | ecosystem: Environmental > Aquatic > Non-marine Saline and Alkaline > Hypersaline >...
ACGGCGGCCGTAACTATAACGGTCCTAAGGTAGCGAAATTCCTTGTCGGGTAAGTTCCGACCCGCACGAATGGCGTAACGAGTGGGGCACTGTCTCAACGAGGGACCCGGCGAAATTGAAGTAGGTGTGAAGATGCGCCTTACCCGCAGCAGGACAAAAAGACCCCGTGGAGCTTTACTGTAGCTTGGTATTGAGTTAGGGTTTAGCTTGTGTAGGATAGCTGGGAGACTATGAAGCTGGGGCGCCAGCCTCGGTGGAGTCGTCCTTGAAATACCAGCCTGGCTAAATCTTGGCCCTAACCCGAGTCCGTGATCCGGCTCGGGGACAGTGCCAGGTGGGCAGTTTGACTGGGGCAGTCGCCTCCCAAAAGGTAATGGAGGCGCCCAAAGGTTCCCTCAGGCTGAATGGAAACCAGCCGAAGAGTGTAAAGGCATAAGGGAGCTTGACTGCGAGTCCTACAAGACGAGCAGAGTCGAAAGACGGGCTTAGTGATCCCACGGTTCCGGGTGGAAGGGCCGTGGCTTACCGGATAAAAGCTACCCCGGGGATAACAGGCTAGTCAGGTCCAAGAGTTCACATCGACGACCTGGCTCGGCACCTCGATGTCGGCTCGTCGCATCCTGGGGCTGGAGTAGGTCCCAAGGGTTGGGCTGTTCGCCCATTAAAGCGGCACGCGAGCTGGGTTCAGACCGTCGTGAGACAGGTCGGTCTCTATCCGCTGTGGGCGTAGGGGATTTGAGGGGGGCTGCCCCTAGTACGAGAGGACCGGGGTGGACAGACCTCTGGTGTGCCAGTTGTCGTGCCAACGGCATCGCTGGGTAGCCAAGTCTGGCAGTGATAACCGCTGAAAGCATCTAAGTGGGAAGCACGCCCCAAGATGAGATCCCCCATCCCTTCGTGGGAGTAAGGCCGCAGGTAGACTACCTGCTGGATAGGCGGCGGGTGTAAGCACAGCAATGTGTTCAGCTTAGCCGTACTAATGGCCGAGGGCTTAATTCGCTAGCGTGGATTGTCGGCCGCGCTGCGCATCCTGTTCAGTTTTTAAGGTGCCAGACTCAGAAAATGGCATAAAAGGTTCTTCTGGTGACTCTAGCGGAGGGGAAACACCCTGCTCCATACCGAACCAGGTAGTTAAGCCCTCCAGCGCCGATGGTACTTGGGGCGTCGGCCCCTGGGAGAGTAGGTCGTTGCCAGGAGAACCTTTTTGTATTTCTGGCGTATAGAGGTTGCGGACAAGGCTGTAGGAAACAACCTTGTGCCAAGAGATTTTTGCGGGAGGGAGCGATGACGGAAGAGCAGAAAGTGGACAGCGGGGCTCCGGCCGAGGAACCGACCTCACATAGCCAGTTCCTGGATGAGCTTTATTCTCTGGGGCAGCAACTCACGACGGCCGTCAAGGCGATGTGGGATAGCGAGGATAGTCGCAAGCTGCGCCAGGAGATCGGTGATGGATTCGTGGAGCTGGGCCGCCAGGTCGACGATGCGGTCAAAACAGCGCAGGACAGCGAGACGGCCCATCAGCTCAGCGAGCAGGTCAAAGAGACGATGGAAAAGGCCCGCCAAAGCGACATCGCTGCAAAGCTCGAACAAGGCCTCACCGAAGGCCTTCACGATCTGAACGTGCAGCTCGCCAAGATGGTCAGCTCGATGGAGTCGCGAGGGACATCCCAAGCGGCACCGGAGGATGCGCCGGAGGGCGAGCAGGAAGCATGACTTTCGAGACGATTCAGCCGGGATTAAAGGGCGAGGTCAGGCTGGTCGTCGCTGAGGAGCACACGGCCAAGCACATCGGCAGCGGTGGCGTCCTGGTGCTGGCTACACCGCAGATGGTGCTGCTCATGGAGCGGGCAGGTGTGGCTGCAGTAGATCATCTGTTGCCGGAGGGCTATCGCACCGTCGGTGCCCACCTGGACGTGCAGCACCTGGCGCCGACCCCCGTCGGCTTTGAGGTCTGGGCCACTGCCGAGTTGGTCGAGGTCGAGGGGCGCCGGCTCACCTTCCGCGTCGAGGCCTACGACCGGCCGCCCGGAAATCCTGACAGCGAGGCTGAGCTGGTGGGACAGGGCATGCATCTGCGGGCCATCATCAACGTGCAGCGTTTTGGTGATGGGGTGGAGAAAAAGGCCGGTCGTCTCAAGGCCAAGTCTTCCTAGACCACACGAGGCCCTCCGGCCCAGTGGCGCGTCAGCGTCCATTGGGCCGTTTCTATGTCCTGGCACAGTTCCCAGCTCTCCCTGCCGCCGGTCTGTACCAGGTAGCAGTGCAGGGTGTGGCCCTCATGCGTTTGGGTGCTCTCCCTGCCCCACGCTTCAATCTGGAAACGGCGTCCGCGCCACGCAAAGGCCAGTGGCCGTGCTGTGCCATCGCGGCGCACCTGAATCTCGACGCTCACCGGTTCGTTGACGAATTCGATCATGTCCTATTCAGCCCCTGTAGATAGGTGAGGATCATCTGCAGCGCAGCTTCTGCTGACTGCTCTTTGTTGGCCAGGCGATCGCCTTTCCAGACGTGGCGTTCACAAAGTTCTGCATCACGCGCAGAGAGGCCGATATACACCAATCCTACTGGCTTCTCAGGTGTACCTCCCGTCGGCCCAGCAATGCCGGTGATCGATACCGCCACGTCGGCTCCCAGTCGCGCGCGGGCTCCGCGCGCCATCTCACGCGCTGTCTCCTCACTCACAGCCCCATGGGCCAGCAACGTCGCGTGATGCACGCCCAGCAGGGCCTCCTTGGCCTCGTTGGCGTAGGCGACGAGGCCGCCCCGGAAATAGTTTGAGCTTCCCGAGACATTGGTGATGCGATGAGCTACCTGGCCACCGGTGCAGGACTCTGCCGTGGCCAGCACCAACCCCTGTGCCACCAACAATGGGCCAATCTCCTGTTCAAGCGCCATGACCAGCCTCCTCTCGTGTAGGGATTATAGCACCGTCGTGGCAGCAAGCCAACTTTGAAAGGCCAGGCCAACTCTTTTCATAGGATAGACAGTCCCTCCTTTTCGTGGTATAATGGCGCCCGCTGTCCTCGCATACCCGGTGGGCGGCAGGAAGCGTGGGGTGTTGGATGGATCGGGTGGGGATGATCTCTTTTGTGATCCCACTGCTAAACGAAGAGGGTTCATTGGAAGCGCTCCACGGGGCGATTGCACACTCTGTGGAGTCGCTTTCGTTCGAATACGAGATCGTCTTCATCGACGACGGCAGTACAGACCGGTCCCCAGACATTCTGCAAGCGCTCTACGAGCAGGACCGTGAGCACGTGCGCGTGATCCAGTTCCGCCGTAATTTTGGCAAGACGGCGGCGTTGACGGCCGGCTTTGCCCGGGCCCGGGGGGAGCTACTCGTCACGATGGACGCGGACCTCCAGGATGATCCAGGGGAGCTGCCCAAGCTCCTGGCAAAACTGGACGAAGGGTACGATCTGGTAGGGGCTTGGCGGGCACACCGCCAGGATCCTATCTCAAAGAGGTGGCCCTCCCGATTCGCCAATTTCACCATCTCAACGCTGTCTGGTGTCAGACTCAATGACGTAAACTGCGGGTTCAAAGTCTATCGGCGCGAGGTGGTGCAGGACCTCAAACTGTATGGGGAGCTACATCGCTATATCCCGGTGCTGGCCTTCTGGAAAGGCTATCGCATCGCCGAGGTCCAGGTGACCCACCACCAACGACGGTTCGGACGCTCCAAGTACGGCGCCCGGCGTTTCATGCGGAGCTATATCGATTTCTTGAGTGTGCTCTTTTTGACCCGCTACCTCAAGCGTCCAATGCATTTGTTCGGCACAGCAGGTAGTATTTTCGCGGCGATAGGTGTGATCATTTTGCTCTATCTGGCTGCGGTGTGGGTGATCGAGGGTGGCATCGGCTGGCGTCCCTTGCTCTTTTTCGGCACCACTTCCCTGGTCGTCGGGATCCAGCTTATCAGCGTGGGATTGCTGGGCGAGATGTTGCGCAACGCGAGCTTCTCTCCAGAAGAAGAGTACTCGATCCGGCAGGTTTGGGACGATGCCTGGCCCGCCATCAGGGACGGTTCTGCATAAGACATCATGCGCAAGATTCTGGTTCTGTCGCCGTGTGACGTGTTCCCCCCGGTCCACGGTAGTAGCACGGCCATCTACCATACGCTGCAGTATCTGTCCGAGACCAACCAGGTCTCGGCTGTGCTTTGCTATCTCTACTCGCAGCGAGGCTCGGTGGATCTGGATAGTGCCAACCTGACCATCCATTACTGCGCCGAGTCACCCATCGACCGGCTGGGGTACAAGGGCTTGATGTTCAATCCACTCTACTACCGGGCAGCGTGGCAGGCCGCCCGCGAGTTCCAGCCCGACATTGTCCAAGCCGAACTGCTGTGGACGGCCCCGGCGGCGGTCTGGTTGAGCCGGCGGTTAGGGGTGCCGCTCGTTCTCATGCAAGAGAACGTCGAGTATCAGAAATTTGTGCGCTTTGGGATGACCAGCCCCTTGTTAAAGGGGATCAAATGGCTGGAGGGGTGGGCTTGTCGCAAGGCCGACCGGATTGTGGCTCTCTCGGAAGTGGATCGGGATTTTATGGTCAATCTGTATGGTGTGCCACAGGAACGGTTCGCCCTCATCCCCCATGGCGTGGACCCGGAACTGTTCGACTACCAGCCGGAGGGTGCTGCTGTCGCCCGCGATAAGCTCGGGTTGGCGGCTGGCGTGCCGGTGCTCACTTTTGTGGGCAAGCTGGACTATATTCCCAACGTCCGTGCTGTGGAGTACATCGCCGAGCGGATCGCCCCGGCTGTGTGGGCGCAGTACCCTGAGGCGAGGTTCGTGATCATCGGACAGGGTGCCGATGCGTTGACAAACCATAAGCGCGACGGCATGATTTTCGCAGGCTTTGTGGATGCCAGGCCGGGTGTGCAACCCAACCTGAGTGACTATCTCTCTGCCTCCGATGTGGTGCTCGTGCCCCTTGATTCCGGCTCGGGCACGCGGCTCAAGATCGTCGAGGCGGCATCCAACGCCCGGGCGGTGATCTCTACCCGTCTCGGTGCCGAGGGACAGTCCTTTGTGGACGGGGAGGAGATTTTGATTGCAGACGAGGTGGATCAGGCATTCATAGATGCAACTCTCCGTCTGCTGGATGACGCTGGCCTGCGGGAGAGGCTAGGTCGCAACGCGAGGGCCAAGGTCTTGGCCCGATATAGCTGGCGGGCTCAGGTCCGAAAAATGAAACAAGTGTACGAGGAGTTGGAGACATGATCAAATCTTTGGTAACTGGCGGTGCTGGATTTATTGGCTCGCACGTGGCCAGGCATTGTCTGGCCCTGGGGCATGATGTGGTGGTGCTGGACGATCTCAGTGGGGGGTTCGCTGACCATGTGCCGTCAGGCGCGGCGTTCGTCCAGGGTAGCATTACCGACGCCGCGTTGATTCAGCGTCTTTTTGAAGAGTATCGATTCGACTATGTGTATCACCTGGCCGCTTACGCGGCCGAGGGATTGTCCCACTTTATCCGGCGCTTTAACTATACCAACAATCTCATCGGCAGCGCCAATCTGATCAACGAGTCGATCAAAGGCCAGGTGCGCTGTTTGGTGTTTACCTCGTCCATCGCCGTCTATGGAACAAATCAACTGCCCATGCGCGAAGATCTGACCCCCCAGCCGGAGGACCCCTATGGCATTGCCAAGTACGCGGTAGAGCTTGATCTGCGTGCAGCCCATGAGCTGTTTGGCCTGAACTATGTCATCTTTCGGCCGCACAATGTCTATGGAGAGAACCAGAATCTGGGTGACCGCTATCGCAACGTAATTGGGATATTCATGAACCAGGTCATGCAGGGCAAGCCGATGACGGTCTTTGGCGATGGCCTGCAGACCCGTGCGTTCAGTTACATCGATGATGTGGCGCCGCACATTGCCAACAGTGTGAACGTTGCTGAGGCCTATGGCGAGGTCATCAACATTGGGGCTGATGAGCCCTACTCGGTCAAGTATCTGGCAGAAGTCGTTGCCCTGGCGTTTGGCAAAGAGCCCCGCATCCGGCATCTGGAGGCACGCAACGAGGTGGTGCATGCCTATTCGGACCACAGCAAAGCAGGACGGCTCTTTGGCCAGCAGGCTACGGTGAGCCTGGAAGAAGGGGTCGCTCGGATGGCTGCCTGGGCGCAGCGTGTGGGCGTGCGCCAAAGTCAAGAGTTTGAGGATATCGAGGTCCGCCTGAATCTTCCACCGAGCTGGAGAGCATGAAAGCTCTGGTCGTCATTTTCGAAGAGTTGGTGCCCATCAGCGGTGGGGGTACACCCCGGACCTTTAACATCGTCCGCTCGCTGGCCGACCGGGGCCACGAGGTATACGTGGCTGCCTCCTTTGGCGTGGACGAGGAGCAAGCGAAGCAGGAACTGGGCGCCGCGGGGGTGCTGTCGCTGGCCGGTGTCAGCCGCATGGATCCGGGCAAGATGCATAAGTACGCCGTGACCTACCCCATCAACATCCTGCGGGTGGCGGCCTACGCTTGGCGGCTGGGACCGGACGTCATCCTGACCCACAATACGGCTGCAGGATTCGCTGCCCTGTTGGGCAAGCTGTTCCGGCCTGGTGCCGTCACCGTTTGCGATCTCACCGACCTGCTGTTTGAGTACCTGGACGACTACCAGGGAAGCTGGCTCAGGCTGGCTGCCGCTGCCGGGCGTTGGATGGAACGCACCAGCGTGCGTCGCTCTGACCGGATCATCACTATCAGCGGGGCCATGCGCGAGATCCTGGTCCGTGACTATGGTGCACGGCCGGATCGGGTGGACATCGTCCACGACGGCGTGGACACTCGCATCTTTTCCCGCCAGGAAGCGGGAGACCTGCGCCAGGCGCATGCGCGTGACGCCGAGCATGTGCTCATTTTCCATGGTGTGATCGATCCCCAGGATGGCCCGGAACTGCTCATCGAAGCAGCACCGGCCATTCTGGAGCAGCACCCCAGGACTTGCTTCTGGATGGTGGGCGACGGCACGGCCGTGCCCGACCTGAAGGCGCGAGCGGGGGCCGCCGGCCTGTCGGATCGTTTCTATTTCTCCGGTTGGGTGCTTCAGGCCGACGTGGCTCGCTATATCTCGGCCAGTGACCTGGGGTTGGTGATCCTACCCGATGTTCTCTCGGCGCGGGGGCGGGTGACGCTCAAAGAGTTCGAGTATTGGGCCTGTGGCGTGCCGGCGATCTTGCCCCGGCTGCCGGCCTTGCAGGAAGTGGTCGGCGACGAAACGGCCAGTCTCTTCTACACCCCTGGCGACGCCATCGATCTCGCATCCAGGGTGAACACGATGCTGGAGGACGAAGAGCGTCGCCGCGAGATGGGGCACGTGGGCCAAAGGCGAGTGGAAGAAAAGTTTGAATGGCAAGCCCTTACCAGTGAGATCGCCCGTCTATGCGAGGAATATGCTGGTTCTCCGTCCTGAACCACTTTCCGCATCTCTATTGTCAGCCGCGCCAAAGTCAGGTATAATGTTCTAGCGTTCATCTCGCAAGCGTTGGAGGTTTTGTATGAAGGTTTTGGTTGCCAACCCACCCTGGCCAGGCCCCGGCTACGGCGCCCGGTCGGACGTGCGATGGCCGCACAAACGCAGTGACAAATACATAGAGTATCCGATCTATTTATCCTATACCGTGGCTGTGATCGAGCAGGCCGGGTTTGAGGTGGCCTTTATCGATGCCATCATGGACGAACTGGACATTGAAGCGTTCGCCCAGAAGGTGCAGGACTGTGGCCCGCGCCTGGCCTTGATCGAGACGTCCACGCCGAGCATCGATTTTGACTTGGAGACGGCTGCGGCCATCAAGCGTTTTTCACCTGATACATTCGTGGCGCTGCTGGGCTCCCACGTGACCTATTTTGACCAGGAGATCCTGGCCGAGCATCCCGCGGTGGACGCCGTGGTCCGGGGCGAGTTCGAGTATACCTGCGCTGACCTGGCGCGCGCGCTCGATGCAGGCGATGACCTGGGCCAGGTGTTGGGTCTCACCTACCGCGATGGTGCTCTGTCAGGTTCAGAGCCAGGTCGGGAGGTGCGGCGCAATCCCGACCGGCCCCTCTTTGAGCCGTTGGACGAGATGCCCTTCCCTGCCCGCCACATCGTCAAGGGCGAGGGCTACCGGGCAGGCATCTACAGTGGCGGTTACCCCACGGCCATGGTCAGCTCGCGGGGCTGTCCCTACCGCTGTACCTTCTGCCTGTGGCCCGATATCCTGTACGGCCACAAGTTCCGCGCCCGCAGTGCCGAAAACGTGGTGGACGAGATCGAGCAGGCGGTGCGCAAATATGGCCATGACGAGATCTATTTCGACGACGACACCTTTACCATCGATCGTCAGCGTGTCATGGACATCTGTCGTCTGATCAACGAGCGTGGGCTGGAAAAAGAGGTGGAGTGGATTGCCCAGTGCCGTGTGGATACGGTGGACCGCGAAATGCTGGAGGCGATGAAGGCGGCCAATTGCGGCTACATCCTATTCGGCGTCGAGTCCGGCTCACCCAAAATGCTGAAAAAGATGAAGAAAGGCATCACGCTGGACAAGGTGCGCCACGCTTTCAAGTTGGCCAGGGATGTGGGCATCAAGACGCAGGCATTCTTCCTCTTTGGTATGCCGGGAGAAACACAGGAAACGATCCGCGAGACCATCGAATTTGCCAAGGAGATCAATGCCTCCAGCACCCAGTTTGCTGTCGCAATCCCACATCCGGGTACGGCGCTGTACGAGGAGTGCAGGACCAACGGCTGGCTGACCAGCGAGGATTGGGCCGACTATACGGCCGAATCGTCCCTCATCGAAACCCCGTGGCTCACTGCTGAGGAGGTGGAAGAGGCACGGATCCGGGCCTACCGCCAATACTACTACCGGCCCGGTTTCATCGTGGGCGAGGCGCTCAGGATCCGCCGCGTCGCCGACATCAAGCGCTTGGCGCGCGGGGCCAATTCGGTCCGGTCGAGGATCAGGTTCTTCAGCCAGGCCAACGAGGAGCGCCAGGAGCAGGCGGGTCAACCGACCTCTACCAGCGCAGCCTGAAAGCTATGATGCATCGAGCGCCCTACTGTGTCCCACCTGTGGCGACGCAGGGGCGCTCCTGTTTGTCAACGCGGCACAAGTCGCGTACAGCCTGAGAGCTGAGGGCCAAAAGAGTTCTTACGATGATGTCGGCCGAGGCAACAGGGACTCGTTACACCACCAATAGGGACAGGCAATCCTGGGTTTTTGCTGCCCTGGTGCTTCTGTTCCTGATAGCGGCCAGCCTCTACAACGTCACCACGCCACTGTATGAATCGCCGGACGAACTTCAACATGCAGCCTTTGTGGCATGGTTGGCCGGCGGGCAGGGACTTCCGGTCGTCGATCCGGAGGATCCCGGCCCTTGGGAGCAGGAAGGTACCCAGCCGCCTCTCTACTACTGGATGGTCGCGCGGCTGGTGGGTTGGCTGCCCCACGAAGGGGCAGAGGATCTGGCCAGGCTGAATCCCTACGCAGGCATTGGCGATCCGCAGCGGCCGGACAACAAGAACCGCGTGCTCCACGACCTGGAGCGGGAGGGCTGGCCCTACGAGGGAAGTGTATGGGTCGTGCACCTGGCGCGGGGGATCTCGACGCTGATGGCAGTGGGGACCCTGGGGGCCATCTACTGCCTGGGACGGCTCGCTTTCCCGGGGCGACCGGCTGTGGCTCTGGGAATGGTGGCGCTGGTGGCATTCATACCCCAGTTCCTATTCCTCAGTGCGTCGATCAACAACGACAATCTGGTGATCCTGGTCGCCTCGTGGGTGTTGGTGTTGCTGGCGAGTTGGCTCCGGGCGCCAGGGTTGCCGGGCTGGCTCTCGCTGGCGGGATTGGGCGTGTTGTTGGGGTTGGCCGCCCTGGCCAAGTTCAGCGGCGCATTGCTATGGCCCCTGGCCGCAGGCACCCTGCTCTGGCTGGCCTGGAGGGGGAGAGACTCCTTGGGTGGGCCGGGGATGGTCCTGCGCTGGCTGTTCCTGGCGGGGCTGTTGGTCTTTGGCCTTGCACTCGCACTGTCAGGCTGGTGGTTCGTGCGCAACTACCAGCTCTATAACGATCTGAGCGGCATCGGCCCCCACCTGGAGATCATGGGCACCCGGCGGCGCTTGCCCTCGTGGGAAAGGGCGCTTCGCGAGTTCAGGGGTTTCCGGATTTCGTTCTGGGCGCTGTTTGGTTGGTTCAATATCCTGGCCCCCGAGCCCTTCTACTGGGTGATGGACGGGCTGACGATCTTGGGCGTGGTTGGCCTTGGGGTGCTCCTGGTCCGCTCACTTCGTCGCCCAGCCAGTCAGGAACGCCTGCCGCGGGAGGCGAGGTATACACTGGCTCTGCTGGGTGCCTGGTTGGTACTGGTCCTGGCCGGGGTCGTGCAGTGGACGATGCAGACACCAGCCAGCCAGGGACGGTTGTTGTATCCGGCCTTGGCCTCCATTGCGCTGTTCCTGGTTGTGGGCTGGGCAACCTTGATCCCGCGGCGCCTGCGAAAGCCGGTGGGCATCGTGGCGTTCGCCGCCTGGTTGGCGTGGGCGGCAGTGTGTGCTGTGCTGGTCATCCGGCCTGCGTACGCACTGCCAGAGCGCGCGTCGTCGTTGCAAGCGCTCACCATTGAGCCCTCGGCCCTGCAGGTGCGCTACGGTGATTGCTGCGAGCTGGTAGGCTATGTCTCACCGGACGAACCAGTACAGCCTGGCGACTGGATGCCTCTGAGGCTCGTCTGGCGGGCCCTGAAGGCGTCGGATCAGGACTATGTGCTATTCGTCCATGCCGTCACAGTGGATGGCCGGGTCGTGGGCCAGTTGGACACCTATCATGGTGGCGGGATGTATCCCACCAGCCAATGGCGTCCAGGTGAGGTGATCCACGACGTCGCCTATGTGCCTATTTCGTGGCGGGCGGAGGGGCCAGCGCTGATCCGTTTCAATGTAGGTCTACGCGAGGATACTGGTTCTGAGCGGCTGCCTGCCTTTGCGCCAGATGGGACTGAAGTGGAACCTGTCCTGGTTGGGGAGGCCGCACTGGTTCCATTGCAATGGCCTGCGCCCCCGCCAGACCTGAGCACTGGCACGGTGTTCGAGGACCAGATTCAGTTGGCTGCAATCGAGCTGACACAGACAAAGCTCCGGCCCGGAGAGCCGGTGACGGTAACACTCCATTGGGTGGCGCTCAGTCCCATCCAGGAGGACTATACAGGCTTTGTCCACCTGGTTGCTCCCGGTGCCGGTGATGTGGCCCAGGACGACCACATGCCCCTGGGGGGGGGCTATCCCACGCGGCTGTGGGCGGAGGGAGCGGTCGTAGCGGATCCCTACCGGATCCAGGTGCCGGAGGATATCGGTGCTGGCACCTATGAACTGTGGGGGGGGCTGTACCGGTCAGGAACAGGCGTGCGTTTGCGCGCCATCGCCCAGGAGTCGGGCGAGCGATGGAAGGATGACCTCGTCTACCTGGGCTCCGTGGCTGTCGTTGGGGATGGAGAATGAGGGGGAACGGTGTACGTTGAGGGGAATCTGTATTTGCGGAGGGTGTAGATGAAAAGGCAGAGTGTGCGTGTCTTGGTGATCATGGCGATCCTGGTGACCGCGACGGCGACCCCACTGGCCGGGCTGTCGTCGGCGGAGGAGCCAGTATCCTTTGCACTCCAGGGCTTTGAGGCCGTTCGGGGAGTCTCGGCTGCGCTCAGCCCCGCCGGGGAGGTGTGGATGGTGTGGGCGACCACTGACGCGGCAGCCGCCGGAGGTGCGTCCACCACCGATCTATTCTATAGCCAGTGGACTGACCAGGGCTGGACACCAGCTCACAGCGTCTACCGCAATACGACAACCTGGGAGGGATCGCCCAGCCTGGTCTTTGATGCTGATGGCGTGGCCTGGGTGGCCTGGGCATCTGCAACGAGCGCGGAAAGCGCCCTGTACGTGAGTCGCTGGACCGGCTACGCCTGGTCGGCGCCCTTGGCAGTACCGGCTGGAGAGACGGCTCCAAACCAACAGCCTGTTCTCGCAGCAGCCCCTGGTGGTGGCCTGTGGCTGGCCTGGGTGGGCTTTGACGGGAACGACGACGAGATCTATGCTGCCTTCTGGGATGGGCAGGCCTGGTCCGAACCGCAGCGTGTCAGCAGCGACGATGCCGACCCGGCTGCCTATGACAGCCAACCCCGGCTGGCCGTCGGGCCGGATGGGACAGCCTGGCTGGCCTGGACCAGCTACCAGAAGTTCCTGGACGATGAGGTGTTTGTTGCTCGATGGGATGGCCAGCGCTGGCTACCGGAAGATCAGGTGAGTGTCGACGCCGATGCCGTGGCCGCTGCTCCCACTTTGATCGTCGCCGAGGATGGCACCACCTGGCTGGCCTGGCATAGCCGGAACGCTGAGGCCATTGGCCAGGGGGGGCGCATCCACCTGCGCCCGTGGACTGGCATTGCTGGCTGGGGGGCAGAGACCGTCGTCTCCTCGGCGTTGGAGTCGTACGTCACGGAGCAGGAGGCCTGTCTGGGATTGGGTGTCGATGGCTTGCCCTATGTGGTGTGGGCTGTTGATGGCGGCATCCAAGGGCTAGGGTACGCGATATTCGATGGCGCTCGCTGGTCCTTGCCTGCGTGGGGGATACAGGACAGCTTGGCGGGAAGTGTGTGTCTGGAAGATGGCGATTCGCCCCTGCTCTTGTGGTGGCCGACAGGCGCATCCGGTCTCTTGCCCAACATCACCCGGCTCGACGACGATGCCCTGCCCCCGCTTCCACTGGTGAAGGAGCCTGAAGGACCTCCTGCCAGTATTGAGGTCGTGCCCGATCGCCATCTGGCGTTCGGCGACAGTATTACCTGGGGACAGTACATCGATCCGGCCACAGGTTTGCTGGTGGGGGACTATCCTGCCCGTCTGGACGACAGGCTGGACAGCTATGTGACTCCTTCGGAGGTGATCAACGATGGCGTGCCAGGTGAGCGGGCGGGCCAGGGGCGATGGCGGCTTCTGGACATATCGTGGCCGACGTACCAGCCCCAGTTCATCGAGTTGTTGGAAGGCACCAACGACCTGACCCATGACAGGGCCTATAATGAGATCGCTGCAGACCTGAGCGACATGGTCTACTGGACCAAAAGGGCAGGGAGTCTGCCCCTACTGTCCACGCTGCTTCCCCGCAACGACGATCGTTACAACAAGGTCGTGACTATGAATGGTTACATCGCCGACGTGGCGGCCTATCGCAAGGTACCCCTGGTGGACAACTGGCAGGCGTACATCAACTATGGCGACTGGCGCGCTCTTTTGGTCGATGCCCTACATCCCAACAGTGCTGGCATGGCCGTGCTCGCCGATTCATGGTACAATGGGCTTTTGAAGGACACGTGGCTCACCGAGGATACCACCCCTCCCACTACCTGGATCGAGTCTCTACCCATTGCGTCGGAGTGTGGCTCTGTGTCTGTGCAATGGAATGGCACGGACAACATCAGTTGGGTTGTGGACTATGATGTGCAGGCCAAGATCTCGGGGGGCGTGTGGACCGACTGGCTGTTGGCGACTGAGGATACCAGCGGCACCTATCCCTACGGTACCTATGGCGACGTCCTGAGTTTCCGGGTGCGGGGTCGCGACGCACTGGGCAATCAGAATGACTATAGCGGCGAAGCATCCACCACTATCGTTGATTCTGTTCCTCCGTACGATGTGGGGATGGAGGCAGTGCCACCAGTGTCAAAGGCTCCTTTTACCCTGGGTTGGTGGGGGTACGATACCTGCACCCCAGTGAATTTTGACGTACAGTGTGCGGTTGGCTCCCCTCAGGACTGGGAGATCTGGCTGTCCAGGGTGACCTACAACAGCGCTGCTTTTGACCCAAACAGCTCTCCCTGTGGGCCGGCTCAGTACGGCGAGACCTACTATTTCCGCACCATCGGCTTTGACGAGTCGGGTCGATCCAAGATCTCGGCGTCCGTGTCCACTGTACTGGCCCAGTACACTATACAGGGCCGGGTGTATAACCTTCGGCAGCAGCCGGTGGCCGGAGCCACGGTGACCGTAACCCCCGCCGCCCTGGCGGTGGAGCGCCAGCCGGGCGGTTACATGGCCTACCTGGCCGACACAGACGATTACAGCATCGCCGCAAGCCATACGGGCTTTGGGACGCTGCCGGCCAGGGAGGCGGTAACTGTGACGAGCGATCTGAGTGGCCTGGACTTTGTACTGCCACCCCTGGACGATGCGGTTAGCGATGGCGGTTTTGAGGGAGGGGGCTGGGGTGACTGGCAGACGGGCGGTGATGTTTCGCCCACCCTCCTCAGTAGAGGGCACACGGGCAGCGGCGCGGTGCTCCTGGGTGGGGCGGAAGGTGTGTCGCAGCTCAGCCAGTCTCTATCCGTGCCAGGGAACCTGGTCGATGCTACCCTGTCGTTCCTCGTACGGCTGGATGGGTCCAGCGGTGACAGCATGCTCCAGGTCGAGTTGGAAGGCACATCCATCAGTCACACAGAGGTGGTGACGACAGATGACTGGACCCACGTCTGGCTCCCTGCTGACGGTGCAGTGGGCCAGGACGTGACCCTGGTCCTCTCGGTGTCAGACGATGAAGCCGTGAGATTGGACGAGGTCAGCTTGGGTTCCGCCCGGTCTGGGGGTGCATTCGTCAACATGCCGGTTGTCCTGCGGGCCAGCGAATAGGGGAAACCAATGCCCTCCTTTAGGCTGGGCCGCCATGGTGAGGCCCCGAGCGACGGCTTGGGAGCTGTGATTGTACTGTTGGGATGCGGATGAGCCTCGGTGTGCTTTTTGCGCGGTTGCCACGCTCCCTGGCCTGGCGACTGCTCCCGGCGCTGCGGTATCTCAACCTGATGCGCGCCCTGGAGCTGCGGCTAATGGCACCCTGGGTGCACCATGTAGATGGCTGGCGCGTCCTGGACGTGGGATGTGGTCACGGCCTGTACTCCCTGGACCTGGCGCGGCGGGGAGCCGGCCTCCTGGGCTGCGATCTTGGGCGCTCTGCCCTGGCAAATGCCCATGCCACAGCCCAGGGGCTGGGCCTGGATGGCCGGTCCCTGTTTCTGGTGGCGGACGGGGCAGCCCTCCCCCTGCCAGATGAGAGGTTCGATTTGGTCGTCTGCAACTGTGTCCTGGAGCATGTGACCGACGACGGGGCTGCCCTGGCGGGCATGGCCCGCTCGTTGCGGCCCGGTGGGGTCCTCTTTCTCACGGTAGACAGCGCAGAGCACGGCCTGGCCCTCGGCTTCCTGGAGCGCCTGCCGGCCATCGTGAAACGATGGCTGCTGCGCCCAGAGATCGCCGCGGCGCCCACTGTTTCAGCAGGGCTGGATGCCCGGCTGAACAAGCTATACGCCGTCCTACGCCGCTACCATCACGACGAATTGGCTGAGAGGCTCGCCGGCCTGGGCTTGGCTGTGTTGCAGAGCTACCCGTACCTGACCGGCGTGGGCGCAGCGCAGTACGAAGCGTTTCATGCCCTGCGTGGGCTCGGCGCGGAGCGGGGCTTGGGGCGTGTGCTGTACATGCTTTCCTCGCTGCTTCTCTATCCATTGGCAGCCTGGTCCGACAGCCGGCGAGACGCGCGGGGGCATGGATTGGCCCTTGTCGCCCGCAAGGAAGGAGAAAAGGGCAGGTGAAGGTAGAGAAGGGATGGCTGGGCTACCTTGTCGGCTTACTGGCCATAATCGGGGGCTTTGCTCTGCGCCTGGCCTATGCCGTCCACGCCAGCCCCTACATCGACGAGTTTACGACGATCTGGGCCGCCCAGATGGTCCGCGAGAGTGGACTGCCGCGGTTTCCTTCAGGCGCGGTCTATACTCAGGGTCTCATCTTCACCTACCTGGATGCTGCCGCGCTGGCATTTGGGGATGCATTCAATCCATTCCTGGCCCGCCTGCCCAGCCTGACCCTGAGCCTCGTGACACTGGCGCTGACCGTTTACGCGGCGCGGCGATTGTTCCGCACCCTGCCGGTGGGCCTGGCTGCTCTGTGGCTGGCGATAGATGCCCAGGCCATCGTCTGGGGTGGGCGTGCCCGAACCTATGCCTTATTGCAGCTTCTGGTCCTGGCCGCTTTCCTGGCCTGGTATCACGGTGCAGTGAACGGCGACCGCCCTGCTTTTCGCTGGCTGGCCATCGGCCTGCTATTGGTAGCACTGGTGGATCAGCCGCTGATCTTGCTTCTGCTGCCGCCGTTGGCGGTGCTGGCCCTGGTGGCGCGGGGTTGGCGCTGGCTCAGAAGGCCGGTCGTCTGGCTCCAGGCGGGAGTGGTGGCTGTAGCCGTGGCTGCCCGCTGGTTCCTCTACCAACTGATGCTGCCTGAGGGTGCGACAGCGACGGCCGGGCCTCGCGCCTTTGTGGAACTTTCCCAGCCTTTTGCTGGATGGCAGAGCCTTGCGACGTTCTTTGTCGACCCCAACCGTCTGCTGGTGACGCTGCTGCTGGGCAGCGGCGTGATCTGGCTACTCTTGCGTGGCCGCTCGGAGGCGCCGCGCTGGCGCCAACCGGTGCTGTCCACGGCCTTTGTCCTGGCGTTCGTGGCGCTGGAGATGTTGTTGATCGTAGGCGCGTCGTGGCGTGAGCCCCGCTACTTGTATCCCCTCCTTCCGCTGCTCTTCCTGGGGGGAGAAGGTGTGGCCGTCCCTGCCCTGCGCGGACTGGCGCTCAGAGTGCCAAGACTTTCGTCCCGCTGGGTACTGGCGGGATTGACCGTGGCCCTGGTGGCCTTGAGCGTCTGGCTGGCTTATCCGGATGCCCGTGCCGCTGCAAGCCGGGACGAGTGGGGCTATGACCGCGCCCTGGCCGTGGTGGACGATGCCTGGGCCGAGGGCGATGCTCTGGCCACCATTGCCCCGGCCGCGGCTTTTGCCATGCTGGGCCATGCCGACTATCTGGCAGTGGAGGAAGGTGCCCAGGCGCTGGTGATGGAGCGTGACGGCCGCCTGGTCGACGGCTGGACGGGCCTGCCTCTCCTCGACTCCCCTGCGCGCTTGTCCGAGGCCCTGGAGAGCCATCCCCGTTTGTGGCTGGTGGTCGACGAGATGCGCCTCAATCGCCATTTCAGCCCTGCATTTCTTCATTTGTTGTGGGAGCACTCTGACCTGGTAGCTTTCGAGCGGGGGACGTTCGTCCTGCGCTCGCGCCCGGTCGGGGAACCGCCCGCTGTGGACCGAACCCTGAACGCCGAATTTGATAGGCAGTTGTGCCTGGAAAGCTATTCCCTGAGCGACGACCGGCCCGAGCCAGGCGACACGGTGACCGTCACCCTGCGCTGGACGCCGCAAAGACCAGAGGGAGAGTACACTGCCTTTGTGCACCTAGTGGACCAGGCGGGGAAGGGAATTGCCGGTCACGACGCGCCGCCGCTGCGCGGCCTCTATCCTGCGGAGCGCTGGCCCCGGTCAGGGCGGAGCCAGCCCTTTCCTGACCGCTATCCCCTGAGCCTGCCTGACGATCTGGCGCCGGGGCGTTACCGTCTGGAGGCAGGCGTCTACCGTCCAGGCACACTGGAGCCTGTGGGCGAGCGCGTACCCCTCGACTTTCTGCAGGTAGGTGAGCAGGAGGTAGAAGTGCCTGGGTCTCCGGTCGGCCGGTTTGAGGATGGGACAGTCCTGTATCTGCTTGGCCTGGAAGGCGAGTTCGCGCCTGGTGGGGTGGCGCGCCTGCATCTGGCGTGGCAGGCTGGCCCTGACGGGTTCGACGAGGACTATACAATCTTTCTCCACCTGCTGGATGACCAAGGCAACATCGCCCAGCAGTTCGACGCACCGCCAACGGGCGGTTGGTATCCCACCTCCTATTGGCGTGCGGGCGAGGTGGTCCTGGATGATCATGAACTGTCTTTCAGTCCGATGCTCGTCCCGGGCGACTACCGGCTCATCGCTGGCCTTTACCGGTTCGACGGCACGCGCCTGCCCTTGGACAGTGGCGCCGACGCTGTTGAATTGGATATGATTGGGTTAGAACCATGATGATGCAACCGAATCCCGAGTCCGATCGCCCCGATCCGATGGAGGGGACAATCCCGGACCGCGCATACGAGTCGGCCACTATGGCCCGTGGCCTGGGGGCCAACATCCGTCGTTACATGGAGCGGGTGAGCGGAGGCCGGGCCCTGTTGCCCTACCTGTGGCAAGGGCTGGTGCTGACGACGCTGGGCTGGATGCCCACGGTGGCTGGTTCCGTGCTCCGGGCTGTGGCCTATCGCGCTGTACTGGAGCACGTCGGCGCTGGATGCTTTATCGAACAGGATGTACGCTGGCAGGTGCCGCGCCGTATTCGCCTTGGCAGCCGGGTGATGGTCGGCGAGGGCTGTTACCTGGATGCGCACTCGTTGACTGGGCGCATCGTCCTGGGCGACGACGTATGGCTGTCGCGGGGCTGTTATGTGATTGCGTACCGCGACGTCGAGGTGCGGATCGCTGACCGGGCCTACATTGGCCACCGCTGCTTATTATACGGCCATGGCGGTATCCACGTGGGTCAGGATGCGCTTCTGGCCAATGACGTGCAATTGATCTGCGGCAACCACGCCTTTGCCCGGCGGGATGTGCCCATCCGCGCCCAACCGACGGTGGAGCTGCCCATCGTCGTCGAGGATGACGTGTGGCTCGGAGCGTCGGCCATTGTCCTGGGGGGCGTGACGATCGGGCGCGGGGCGGTGGTGGGTGCGGGAGCAGTGGTGACCCATGACCTGCCCCCCTACAGCATCGCCCGTGGCGTGCCGGCGCGGGTGGTAGGCGTGCGCGGTGATGAATCGAATTAGGCGCTTCCTCGGCCACCCGGCCGTCAAGGTCGCCTATTTCTTCCTATTAGTGGCGGCAGCAGTCTATTATCTCTACCGTTGGGGCGACCGCCTGCCCGAGCTGATCGCACAGACGCAGTGGGGATGGGCACTGGCAGCTCTGGCAGCAACGCTGGTGGCTGCCCTGGTCTACAGTTTTATCCAGTACACCATCTACCGTCACCTGGAGGCAGTGGTTTCCTACTGGACGGTATTTCGTATCATCACCATCGCCCAACTCGGCAAGTATCTACCGGGTAAGATCATGTTCGCCGGCAACTATTACCTGCTCTCGCGGGCTGCAGGCATCGGCAATGTGCAGATTGGGACCAGCTTCGTTATCTCCCAGGCCCTGTGGATGTTGACAGCCTGCCTGTGCGCGCTGCCGATCCTGGCCCTGCTCAATCCGGCGTTGCGCTTCACAGTCCTGTTGTTGCCCCTAGCACTCCTGTTGTTGGTCCACCCCCGATTTCTGAGATGGCTGCTGCGCCTGGGGCAGCGGGTCGCCGGCCGGGCCCAAGAGGAGCCCCTGCCCTTGCCTCAGGGACTCGCCGCCGGTTTCTACGTGCAGGTGGCGGCCCTGTACCTGCTGAATTGGGCGCTGGCTGGGTTGGGAGGTTGGTTCTGCATGCGGGCCTTCGTGCCGGTTGGCCTGGGAGTCTATCCCTTGGCGTTAGCGGCCTTGGCCCTGGGTACAGTGGCCGGATTTGTGGCCCTGTTCGCGCCGGTTGGCCTGGGCATCCGCGAAGGGTTGGGAGCGGTGATCCTGACCCCAGCGCTGGGTGCCGAGGTGGCGCTCCTGGGGTTGCTATTGCTGCGGGGTGTCACGGTGGTAGTGGACTTGGTGCTGGCCCTGATCAGCATGTTGGCCGGATCAGATCGCCCTCGAGACAGGCAGAGCTCTGAGCTCGGAAAGCCTGGCGCATAGACCTGCCCGAGTCCCGGCCACCTCTCTCGAAAGCAACGTGCCGGGAATCTGTGGTGTGCAGTCGACCACAGCGGGGTTCGCCGTGCGGGTGTCATCTGCCCGATTGGGTGGCCCCAGTTCGCCGGCTCTGCATCGCTCAAGGTAGCGGCGACCAGGTGCAGAACTCGTCATCGCTGTCCGGAGCCTTGCTCACGTTGGTCCACTTGCCGGTGGCCAGATCCAGAATAAAGATGTCCTTATTGCCGGGCCGGTCGCTGTAGAGCACCACGCGCTTGCCGTCGGGCGACCAGTGAGCCATGCCTTCGGTATCGGGCGAGTTGGTGATGTTGGTCTGTTCGGAGCCGTTGGCGTTCATGACATAGATCTCCTGGTTGCCATCCCGCCTGGTGTTGAACGCGATCCTTGTCCCGTCGGGCGACCACATGGGATAGCGATCCCGGCCAGGCATCTGCGTCAGGTTGCTTGGGTTGGATCCGTTGGCGTTCATGACCCAGATGTCGTCGTTGCCCTCGCGATTGGATGTAAAGGCGATCTTGGTCCCATCGGGTGACCAGGAAGGATGCCGGTCGTCGGCGGGATCGTTGGTCAGGTTGGTCAGGCCGGAACCGTCCAGATTTATGACCCAGATGTCCCAGTTACCACCCCGCTCGCTCTCGAAAGCGATGCGCTGGCCGTTGGGCGACCAGGTGGGCCACCCATCTTGGGTCTTGGTGCTGGTCAGGCGCGTCACGTTGCCGCCGCCGGTGCCACTCCCGGGATCGAAATCCATGAGATAGATGGTGCCGTGCCCCAGACTCCACTTTCCGGCCAGCGTATCCCGCCAGGAGACAAAGGCGATCCGCCGTCCGTCCGGCGACCAGACCGGGGCGGCATCATCGGCCCAACTGTTACTCAGGTTTGAAACGCGGGAGCCCGTGGTAGTCATGACTAGGATCTCATAATCGCCCAGGCTTCCCCGGTCACTCTCAAAGGCGAGCCATTGGGGACGTGGTGTTGGTGTGGGCGGCTCAGGCGTTGGCGTAGGTGGCTCCTCGGTCGGTGTGGGCGGTTCCTGTGTTGGTTGGTCTGTAGGCGGCACCGTGGGCTCGTCGGTCGGCCGCTCCGGGTCGGGCGTTGTGTCCGTCGGCACTGCCTGGCTGGGTGTTGCCGTTGGTGGGAGTGGTGTGGAGGTTGGCGTCGGTGTCAGGGTGTTGATGGGCAGAGGCGTGTAGGTCGGTCGTAGGGTAGGCATCGGGGTAGAGGTGGGCGGGTTGCCGCGTACCAGCCGGGCGAACCCGGGGATGTTGTCCACGGCTAATAATCCCCCGATCACGGCGGCAGACAGGCAAGCCACAGCGAGCAAGGCGATGGCGACGAGCACAAGTCGTCGGTTCACGATGATCTGTTCCTTTCCTGATCGGGCTTTCCTGTGAAGGGCTGGTTGCCCTCAGAGCCCTGATCTGCAAGGACGAATTTGCCCTGGTCTCATGGTTTGAGAACGGAGGCCTGAGCGATACTTCTGGGTGCATCAGGCCGGGCACAAGAGCTCGCATTATACCACGGGACATCCGGTATCGCAATCTCCTGTGGCGGCCGGGTTCGCGTCCGATCCCCGTTCTGTTGTCGCGACTGAGCTGAGGAATTGGTGATTTCAATTGAAAAAAGATCAAATCTTTTTGTTACATACCGTTACAACAAATTCAGGAGTTGCGCGGCAGCATGCCTTTTGACCCGTCCTTCCTTGTGTGGTATAATCGGGTGACCTCGCCCATAGCGAAGAAGCGGAGGATAGGTCTGATGAACGAGAAGACTGGCAACATAGCCCGCCGCCTGGTAGCTATCGGACTGCCACTGGCTCTGTTCCTGGCCCTGCTTTTTGCCTGGAGTGCAGTGGCCGATGAAGCTGAATCCCGTGATGGCGGCCCGGCGCTGTATGAAATCCAATTGGCTGGCGTCGAGATCGGCCGGCTGGAAGTGATCTTGCCGGCCGGCTTGGAGTATGGGGGCCTGGCGGCCGGCAGCCAGGTGAGGGCCGAACCCCAGTTCTCCGAAGATGGTGGCCCGTTGATCTGGCAGGGACCATTCGCTGGCGCGGAAGTGTTGCGCTTCTGGCTGGTGCCTATGGGATCTTCGATGCCCCCAACAACCCTGGCCGTCGTAGGGGCAGAGGTGGACGCGGTCCGCGTCGAGCCAGCAACCACGTTCCCTACCAGGCGCCAACCCACGATGTCTGCGGGCAGGGCACCAACGTCGATTGGACTGGAGAAGGAGGTCGATCCGGACCAGCTCGACCCGTCTGACGGTCGCCTGGTGACCTACGAAGTGGAGTTTACTCACGACACAACGGAAACCGTGACGCTGGAGCGGATCACGGATACCCTGCCCTCCGACTTTTTCTTTGTGGGCATGGCCGCCGGCACCGATGTCATTACTGAGCCCATCCAGGTCGGCGACTCGCAGTATGTCTGGGAGATGCTCTCGTTCACCGATAGCCTGACCTTGCGCTACAACGTGTTGGCCGTGTACCAGAGCGGCTTGTACCAGAACTCGGTGGAGGCCCTCTCTGGTGGAGACCTAATCGGGCCGGCCAGCGCTACACTGGAGATAGAGGGCGGTGGGGTTCTCCTCCCCGTGGTTCTGCGCAACTATACCCTGCCCATACCCATCTGGCAGGTCACCAAATCGGCCGACCCGGCCCAGGTCGGAGAAGGGGAGCCGGTGGTCTATACGGTGGTGATCGCCAATGTGGGCACCTATGCAGGGACGGTGGGGTCGGTGGCCGATACGTTGCCTGAGGGGTTCACCTGGCTGGGGATGATGCCTGGCAGCGACGTGATAAACCCACCCGTTGGGCTGGTCGGTACGATCTCGTGGCACGGCCCCTGGGTGGTACCCCCTGGGGAGGATCTAACATTGATCTACCAGGTTGAGAGCGGCGGAGCTGGCGATAAGGTGAATACCGTCGTGGTCTATGGTTCCGCTGGCCAGCAACTGGGTTCGGCGTCCAGCATGATCACCATTGGCGGTGCGTTGCCCTTCTTGGACGACTTTGCCAATGGTGTGTCGCCAGATTGGCAGCCCTTCCTGAACTTTGCCGGACTCTCGGCCGACCGCTGGTATTGGGCTGGCGAGATGGGCTCCTGGGGGGTGTACAACTATGGATGGGATAGGGTACTGCCGGGCTGGACGGGGTACGATGTTTCGATCTATGACGGGCCCGGGGCCCAAACCTGGACCAACTACCGCGTTGAGGCCGTCGTCAAGGATGTCAAAGAGACGGGCAGCCTGAAGAGCGGGCTGACAGGCATCTTCTTCCGGGGTAACTATGAGGACTCGGGCGCGATGGATGGCAAGTCGGTGGGCGGCTACTATGTCTACTTGAAACCCAGCGACAATCGGATCTACCTGATGCGCACGCCTCCGGACAACCCTTCGTTTGCGGCGGCCACCGTCGTGAATAGCTACTACTATGCGCCGCGCATCGGCCGGAAGCACTGGTACAAGTTCATCGTCGAGGTCCGGGATGCCAACATCAAGGTGTGGTTCCAGGACTATGAGGCTGGGACCTCTCCAATTCAGGTGTTCAACTGGACTGATTCTCAGAACGCCTGGCCGCAGGGCACGGTAGGCTTTGCTGCCTACTATACATCGGCCCGCTTTGACTACATCCGCGTAGATCCTTTAGAGTAGCGCACGGTGCGAAACTCGCTCGAGCCCCCGTTTCCGAACGGGGGCCGTTCCCGGGGGTGGAGCTGGCCCCGCCCTCGGGGCCAGGAGCAATTTCGCGCCAGAAACCAGAGTAGTGTGTGGTGAGAAACTGGTTCGTGTTCGCGTTTCGGATGGGTAATCTTGTTGCATAACCCCGCAATAGGTGTGGGAAAACTTTGGGAGGGTAGATACTGATGAGATTCAAGTGGATGATCCCAGTGGCCGTGGCCCTACTGGCCGTGGCGCTGGCGATCCTGTTGGGCCAGGCCGCAGGCCAGGCTCAGGGGCCTCTGGCAGATCTAGAAGTGATCAAGACGGTCGACCCGCCGGTCACAGCACCGGGTGAGACGGTGGTCTATAGTGTTTTCCTCAGCAATACCACGGCGATGGCGCTCCAGGTTTCATCGGTGATGGATGTCCTGCCCTCATCGGACTTTGAGTATGCTGGCCTGACGCCCAGTCACCAGTGGCTGCCACCTTCGCAGGTTCTGCCCACCGAGATCCGGTGGGACGGGCCGATTACTGTGCCTGTGTCCGGGCTGGAGCTGAGTTACTACATTCATGTGCACGAGAGCGTGCCCCCGAGCGCCGTACCCTACACCAACACGGTCATTGCCACCTACAAGAGCACACCCTACGCAGCCCAGGAGGGCCTGTTGGTGGGGATGGGCGATGCCTTTGTGACCAAGACCGCCGATCCTACCACCGTAGAGCCAGGGGGGTTGGTGACCTATACGGTGAGCTTTAGCAATAGCGGCTACGTGCCTATGACCCTGACGACGGTGGTCGATGCCCTGCCTGAAGGGGTCACCTTTGTCGACATGGCGGCAGACAGCGACCTTCCCTCGCCCCCTGTGGGTGTAACCGAAACGATTGTCTGGACGGGTGCCTATACCATTCCGGGCCGTTCCAGGTTCGACGTTGCCTTCCTGGCGTCTATGCCGGTCACCAGTGATACACTGTTCTTGGAGAACCAGGCCTGGGGTGAGCTGGAGGATGGTACGCCTGTGGGCCCGGCCTACGTCGAGGTCCTGGTCTCGACCGAGCAGCCCTACCTGATCTATCTGCCTGCTGTGATAAACCATTGGGCACCTGCGACCTTTGCGGTCACCAAGAGCGCCGATCCGGTACAGGTGTATAGCACGGCGCCCGGGGAGTTGGTCACGTACACGGTCGAGTTTGTGAACAGCGGCACAGAGCAAGGCACACTGGCCAATATCCATGATACGCTGCCGCCGGGATTTACCTTTATCAAGATGATGCCCGGCAGCGACGTGCTCGCTCCACCGGCGGGCACCACGGGTGAGATCGTCTGGGGCGGGCCGTTCACAGTGCCCGGCGAGTCGTCGATGGTGTTGATCTACCAGGTGCGGGCCAGCACGACGCCGGGCAGCTATAGCAACGAGGTCACGGCAACGGTGAGCGAAGGGCTGCCCTTGCGGGACTCTGCCTCTGCCTCGGTAGAGGTCATAGAGCCCTTGCTGTTGGTCGAAAATTTCCAGAGCCCCAGTCCCTATTGGGAGCCGTTCCTCAACTACTGGCGTCTGCATCCGGAGCAGTGGTACTATATGGCCGGCGGTGGTGCGGATGGGTCGAGAGCGCTGCGGCATAACTATGCGCTGGGCGTTGTCAACCCGCTCAAGGGCGCTCACGACGCGCTGTTCATGTACCAGGGGCCAGACTCGGAGCTCTGGACCGACTATATCTACGAGGTAGATGTGGTGCTGAACGCGGACGATGGGTCAGGCCGGGGGCAGATTGGCGTTTGGTTCCGTGGGACCTACCAGGAGCACGAGGATCCCGGGCTATGGGTGACGGGCTATTACTTCTCCCTCGATCCCTACCCAACCAAGCATGCATACCTGTGGCAGTTGCGCACCGACGATGAGTGTGGTGACGACTGCGCCTACAACTATCACTTTAGCAATCCCCTGGAGTTGGAGGAGCTGGACAATGCGGCGCTGCAGGCCCTTGGTATCGATCTGGTGGCGGGGCGCTGGTACCGGCTAAAGGTGGAGGTGGACGGGCCGCAGATCCGCTGCTACATCGACGATGTCCTGGTCTTTGACTACTATGACGACGTGGGAACCACGTTTGAGCAGGGCACGGTGGGCTTTGTGACCTACATTGCTGCCGACGCCCGATTTGACAATGTGGTTGTCACTCGCCTGCCATAACACATAATCGAGGCGCGCGAATCGGTGGGGCGGCCGTCGTACGATGATGGTCGCCCCCGCCTTTTAGAGATGCAACAGGCAGGATGCCATCCTGCCTTATCGTAGCAGCGATTCCGGCCATTCATCCTGCGAAGCCACTGCAGTCGCTGCTACGATCGAGAGCTAGCTTTGAGGCAAACTTGGAAGCCAGGCGAACGTCCGAGAACGAGCCCATAGCCAGGCAAGAGGTCCGTAATCCCTGGTACGACTGGGTGTTGGTTGCCCTCCTCACTGCGGTGGGCGTGGGGTTGCGACTGGCCTACTTGTTACGCGTGCCCCCCTTTCTGGACGAATACTCGTCCATGCTGACAGGCCTGAGCATCCTGCGTACCCGGGGGATCCCCGAGTTACCGTCTGGGGTACTGTATCCCAGCGGCTCGCTCTTTTCCTACCTGGAGGCGCTTTTTTTTGAGCTGTTCGGCTTCAGCGACCTGACGGCACGCTTGCCGAGCCTGCTGATCAGCGGGCTGACCCTGCCGCTGCTCTACCTGGTGGCCCGTTATCTACTCAACCGGCGGGTGGCCCTCGTCAGTGTGGCGCTCCTGGCTCTGATGCCCGAGGCTGTGGTGTGGGGTGGGCGGGCGCGGATGTATGCCCTGCTGCAACTGTTGGTCCTCCTGGTCATTTACTTTTTCTATCGCCGTGTGCTCGACAGGCAAGCTGCCGAGGAAGGCAAGCCGGCCTGGCCCTGGGTGCTGTGCTTCCTGGCGGCCATCTTTGCGCAGGACGAGGCGATCCTGCTGCTGCCTGTTCTCTGGCTGGCGGCGCTGGTTGTGTGCAGCCCGCGCTGGTTTCTTCGGCCACGGGTTTTGCTGGGCCAGGTGCTGGTGCCAGTTGCCGGCGTTGGCTTGCGCTACTGGCTCAACGAGATCCGCGTGCCCGGCGAGGTCTATACCCTGACCCACGACGCTTTCTTTCGCTTCCCCCCGGCGCTGGCCCACGGCCTCAAGAAGGTTTCCCCCTTTTTCACTGATCCGTGGGTCTGGCCGGTCACCATCCTATTCCTCGTCGCCCTGGCCTTCCTGGTCTGGGACCTATTTGCGCGACGCGCAGTGCAGGATCCAAGCCTGACTGGAGCAGAGGCATTGTCACACGCCCGGCAAGGGATACGATCCAGTATCCTGGCCCCTGCCTTTCTGGCCTACGTGGTCCTCGCCATCGCAGCTGCCATTTTGCTGGTAGTGAACAATCCCTGGCAGGATGATCGTTACCTTTTCATGGTGCTTCCCCAGTTCCTGATGATGGCAGCTTGGGGGCTCAACCGGCTGGTTCAGGCGCTCACCCGGCGCTGGCCATCGCTGCACACTGAGGCGGCACCCTACATAATGGTTGCCGTCGTATCACTGCTGGCCCTGCCCGGGGCACTCTCGGCAGTGCGACGCTATGAGCCTGACTACAGTGCTGCCTATCGTTGGGTGGCGACACAACTGGCCGAAGAGGACCTGGTTGCGACGGTGCGCCCAGCCCCCGCTGCCGTGTACCTGGGGCGCGGCGATTTCCTGGTTGCAGAGGACAAGCACCAGGAATTCATCATGCGCCTTGATGGGAAGTGGGTGGATCGATGGGCCGGGGCCCAGGTGATCGAATCGCCCGAAGCCTTTCGCGATCAGGTGCTGGGCAGCGGTCAGCGGGTCTGGTTCGTGATCGACGAGGACCGCTTCGAGTCGGTGGCCTACTCGCCCGAGTTGGTGGGATTGATCCTGCAGCAGATGGAACTGGTGTGGCACGACGGTGGCGTGCTTGTCTTCCAGGGGCAGGGCTACCAGCCGCCGCCGGAGATGGCGGTGTCCAGGAACTTGGATGCCAACTTTGGCGATCAACTGCGGCTCACAGGCTATGCGTTGAGCACGGACCAACCCCAGCCAGGGGAAGAGGTCGTGCTGCAGCTCTTCTGGCAAGCGCTCCAGCCGGAGCGGAACTATACCATCTTTGTTCACCTGGTTGGGCCAGATGGCGAGGGCTTGACCCAGGTCGATGGTGCACCGTTTCAGGGCCTGTACAGCATGACGACCCATTGGCCGCGCGATCGATCGGTGACCGATGAGCGACGGCTGATCTTGCCCAGCGAAACACCGCCTGGCCGGTACCGGCTGGAGATTGGCCTGTACGACCCCGATGACCGCGATGCCGACCGGTTGCCGCTGTTGGATGCGGCGGGCAACGAGGTCGGGCGCAGTCTCACCCTCGACTTCTTGAGCGTGGACGTAGCCCCACCGCCACAGCCATCGCAGCCGGTAGCAGAGAGCAACCTGGGTGGCGTGGTGCGCCTGGTGGGGTACGATCAGCCCCTACCGGACCAAGTAAGGGTGGGCACGACCCTGCCCTTGACGCTGACCTGGGAGTGCCTGGCGCCCATGGAGGAGGACTATACGGTCTTTGTCCACCTGGCGGGCGAGGACCGCCAACCGTTGGCGCAGGTGGACGGCCAGCCCCTGGACGGGACCTACCCCACGAGCTTTTGGAATGTGGGCGAGCGCCTGGTCGATCCGTACCGGTTGGAGATTCCCTCCGGCGTGCCACCCGGCGAGTACGAGCTGCTGGTTGGGATGTACCTTCTGGCAACCGGGGATCGGTTGCCCTTGCTCGGCGCCAATGGCCAGGTGCTGGGCGACGCCATCTCCCTGGGCAGGATTGCCGTAGGCTCTCCATAAGGAGTCTGCCGTCATACTATGCAAATCAGGCTCCCATCGGACGATGGGAGCCTGATTGGTGGATCCTGCATGTCGTGGCGCTACTATGGGATGCGCAATTCCCAGCCGGGGCGGATCAGCTTTGGATCCTCAATCTGGTCCTTGTTGGCCTTGTAGATCTCCCGCCATCGGTTGGCATCGCCATAGACTTTCTCGGCGATCTTGCTCAGGCTGTCGCCTGCCTTCACGACATAGATCTGAGCTTCCTCTGGAGCTGCGGGCTCCACCGGCTCCGCTTTGCTGCTCGGGGCGGCCTTTTGCTTGCGGATATCTTCTACCTCTTGCTCAATGTCGATTTCACCCTTCCCGGCCTTGGCTTCGCGCTCCTGGGCCAGTTTCTCCCTCTGCTTGCGAATGTCTTCTACCTCTTTGTCAATGTCGATATCTCCCACGTTGTCCTTCCCTCCTTTCGCCTGATCGGCCGTGCGGCCTGCGGGATATGCCTGACAAGTATAGTTGATTCTCAGTCCGGTGTCAACCGCTGGACTGACCGGGAGATGCATCTCGGGCTTGTGGATGACATGAGCTCGTAATCAGATCACCTAGCAACTTGAGCGGCCCTCTGGCGGGCTTTAGGCGCTGATTGTTTTGGCAACTATCCGGAGTTGAGGTATAATTCGTTCGTTAACGACCAGGCGAGAGAGGTTAGAACAGACATGAAAGTCACTAGCGAGCGACTAGAGAACTGCCAGGCAAAAGTATTCGTCGAACTGGATGCAGCCGAGGTCGACAAGAGACTGCGCCAAACGGCGCGCAAGATCTCGCGCCAGTTTAACGTCCCGGGTTACCGGCGCGGGCGGGCACCCTTCCACGCCGTCGTCCGCGTGTTTGGCCGGGAAGCGATCCAGCAAGAGGCCCTCGAGGAGTTTGGCAACGAACTCTATGAGAAAGCCTTGGACGAGATCGAGTACGAGCCGTACGAAGTAGGCGAGTTGGAAGACGTAGAGTGGGATCCCTTCCGCATGACAGTGGTGCTGCCCATCCAACCTGAGGTGGACCTGGGCGACTACCGCGCCGTGCGGGTCCCCTTTGAAGTGGAAGAGATCGCTGAGGAGCGAATTGAGGAGTACCTGGCCGGTGTCCAGCAGGAGCACGCCCAGCGGGTGCCCGTGGAGCGGCCGGCTGCCCTGGGTGACCAGGTGGTGTTGGACATGGAAGGCAAAGCCGGCGAGCAGCTCATCATGAGCAACGAGGGATACGAGATGATCCTTGAGGAGGGAGGCGCCTATCCCATGCGCGGTTTCCACGAGGAAATCGTGGGCGTGTCTGCCGGCGAGGACAAGACCTTTGTGCTGACGATGCCGGAGGATGACCCGGAGGCGGAAGTCGCAGGGCAAGAGGCGACGATCACTGTGCGGCTGCATACCGTGCGGGAAGAGGATGTACCTGCTCTGGATGATGAGCTGGCCATGATGGTTGGGGACTATGACTCGTTGGACGATCTGCGATCCGGGGTGCGCGAGCAATTGGAGACGGAAGCTCTGCAAAAGGCCGAAGCAGAGTACCTGGACAATGTCCTGGATGGGTTCATAGAGGCAGCGATCAAGATTGAATACCCTGAGCAGGCCATTGACCGGGAGGCGGAGCTGTCCTTGAACCAGATGGAGAGAAACCTGGCCGCCTCTGGGATCCAGTTGGACACCTACCTGGGTATGATCGGCAAGACCCGTGAAGCATACAAGCGGGAGATGCGGCCGGCGGTCGAGGAGCGCTTGCAGAAACGGCTGGTGCTAGGGGAGATCGCTGAGCGGGAAGGGCTGGCGATCGAGCCAGAGGAGGTGGAGACAGAGCTGGAGCGCATGGGCGAGGCGATGGGCCCCCAGGCTGCGCAGATGATGGAGATGCTGCATACACCGGAAGGGCGCCTGGTGGTGGCCAACGACCTAATGACTGCCAAAGCCCAGGAGCGGGCAATTGAGATTGCCAAAGGCGAGGCGCCGCCGCTTGAGGCTGAGGAGGAGGAAGGGATTGGCGCGGAAGCTGCGGCCGAAACTGCTAAAGAGGAAGCGGTAATTGAGGCCGAGGCCGAGATCAAGGAAGAGCCTGAGGCCGGGGATGTCACTGAGGGTGAGGCAGAGTCCGCAGAGTCCGATAACAGTGAGCCCGACACGGACAATCCGTAGCGTGCAGCACTCCCTCTCCCAAACGGTGGGGAGACATCTTACAGACGGCGGCCCCATCTGGGTGTATAGTGGGGTCCTGAGGTCGACAGCAGGGGCGGGGTCATCCCGCCCTTCCCTATGGTATCTCGACCGAAACGAACTTGAGGAGGCTTTGGGATGCAGAATAGCTTGATTCCGATGGTGATCGAGACGACCGGGCGCGGCGAGCGCGCTTACGACATCTATTCACTGCTGCTCAAGGAGCGGATCGTCTTTCTCGGTACGCCCATCAATGACCAAGTGGCCAATTTGATCGTGGCCCAGTTGCTTTTCCTCGACCGGGAAAATCCTGACAAGGAGATCCAACTCTACATCAATTCACCGGGTGGAGAGATCTATCCCGGCCTGGCGATCTATGATACGATGCAGATTGTGCGAGCACCGATCTCGACCATCGCTGTGGGTTGGACGGCCAGCCTCGGGACAGTGCTACTGGCGGCTGGCACCAAGAAGCGACGCTATGCGCTTCCCCACGCGACGATTCACATGCATCCGGCCGGCGGCGGCGCGCGGGGCTACGCGCCTGACGTCGAGATCCAGTACAAGGAGCTGAAGCGGATGCAGGACTTGCTGCACCACATCCTGGCCAGGCATACGGGCCAGGCGGTGGAAAAGATCGCCGACGACTTTGACCGGGACTACTTTATGGATGCCCGCCGCGCGGTAGAGTATGGTCTCATCGACGAGGTTCTCATCACAGAAGAGGACTCCAAGCCAGAAGAAGATAACGGCCAAGATGACGATCAAGATGACGCCAAAGAGGCGGAAGCGTAGGTACGCAACGCATGCAGGACATGAACGGGCACATCTGCTCTTTTTGCCACAGGAGCGCCGAAGAGGTGGACCGGCTGATCGCCGGCCCGGACCAGGTCTATATCTGTGACGAGTGTGTCCTCCTGTGCGTCGAGATCCTGGAGGAGGAGAAGCAACAAGAGGCAAAAGAGCATGCCACCAGCGGCATCGCCGACCTGCCAGCTCCCCGCGAGATCTTTGGACGGCTGGAGGAATACGTCATCGGTCAGGAACGGGCCAAGAAGGTTCTGTCGGTGGCAGTGTACAATCACTACAAGCGGATCAAGGCTGGGGCTGCGGTGGACGACGTGGAGTTGCAAAAGAGCAACATCCTGCTGGTCGGCCCCACCGGCTGTGGCAAGACATTGTTGGCCCAGACATTGGCCCGCATCCTGGATGTGCCCTTTTCCATTGCCGACGCAACGGCCTTGACCGAGGCTGGCTACGTCGGTGAAGACGTGGAGACGATCCTGCTGGGCTTGCTGCAAGCATCCGATTTCGACATCGAGCGAGCGCAGAAAGGGATCATCTACATCGACGAGATCGACAAGACAGGCCGCAAGTCGGGCGACAATCCCAGCATCACCCGTGACGTATCGGGTGAGGGTGTGCAGCAGGCGCTGCTCAAGATCGTGGAGGGGGCTGAGGTGAACGTGCCGCCCCACGGTGGGCGCAAGCATCCGCAGCAGGAGTTTATCCAGATCAACACCACGAACATCCTGTTCATCTGTGGTGGGACCTTTGAAGGCCTGGACAAGATCGTTGGTGAGCGGATCGGCGCCAAGGGGCAGGTGGGCTTTGCCGCTGGCCAAGAAGGGCGCCGTCGTCAGCAGATGACGGCCGCCGAGTTGTTGCGCGAGATCACACCTGACGACATGATGGCCTTTGGATTGATCCCTGAGCTGGTGGGCCGGCTGCCGGTGACAGTCAGTGTCGATCCCCTGGATAGGGACGCGATGGTTTCGATCTTGACCGATCCCAAGAACGCTCTGAGCAGGCAGTTCAAGCGTATGCTAGAGCTGGATGGAGTGGAACTGGTCCTGACCGACGATGCCCTGGAAGCCATTGCCGAGGAGGCGATGGGTCGCAAGACAGGAGCACGTGGCTTGCGGACGATTATTGAAGAGACGCTGTTGGATGTGATGTACGAAATCCCCTCCCGGCCCGAGGTGGTCAAGTGCGTGGTGAACGCCGATACGATCCGGCGCAAGGTACGCCCCCTGCTACTGACCCAGGCAGATCGCCCGGTGCCGTGGGGGGACGAAGCGCTTCAGGAGACGGCGTGAGCCACTCAGCAATGATGGATGACCGATGACTAGAGGGAAATGGCCAGAGACCCGGATAAAATAGTCATCGGCCAGGAGCACAAGTAGATACCCGCTTGCCGGATGGCAGGCGGGTCGTTTTATTCTGGCGGATATCGGCCTGACAATAGGCGTGAGACGAGTTGCCGGCTTGTCCTTCCGTTGGCGCCACTCACCGCTGGGGCGTTCTGTTTGTCAATCGAAGTGCGTATCTGCCAGTTTTTCGGCAAACTCGACGGCTCGGGCCACCCCGTCCTCGCTGCGAATCTGCTCGCCCAGGGTCCTGGCGCTGCTGCGCATTCCGGCATTGTTCAGTGCTTCGTGGATGGCGTGGGCTAGCTTCTCTGCTGTGAACTTGGACGGCGAGATCGGCCGGGGGCCGGCACCCAGTTGAAAGACACGGCGGCCCCAGAAGGGTTGGTCTGATGTGAAGGGAACGACGATGTTGGGCACGCCAGCCCGCAGACCCGCGCCCGTGGTACCTGCACCACCGTGGTGGACGATGGCCGCCATGCGCGGAAATAACCAACCATGGGGTACCGATTCGACCAAGAATACGTTTTCTGGACAATCCCTGGGATTCAACCCTCCCCATCCAGGTGATAGCACACCACGCTGTTCTGTGAGCTCCAATGCCCGGATCGCTTCGTGGGCCAGGTGTTCTGCTTTCCTTGCGATCGTGCTTCCGAAGCCGATGTAGATCGGGCGTGATCCCGCTTCCAGGAATGCCAGGAGCTGGTCATCAGGATACCACTGCCCACCCGATTCCCGGAACCAGTAGCCGGTGATGTGAACATCATCCTTCCAGTCGTCAGGCCTGGGGACCACGTGAGGGCTGTACCCATAGAGGATCGGCGTTCTCGGCTCCTCCTTCGCGGAAAAAGGCCAGCCGCTAAGGGGAGGGAGATGGGGCTGGGCCTTGCGTAGCTGGCGGTAGAGGATCCGGCTGCCCTGCCAGAAGGTCTGCACTGTGATCCAGTGGCTGAACCGGCGGTAGGTGCTGCCAAAGGGCAGGTTGGGAAAAGCTCCTGCGGGAAATGCGCTGGTGGGAGAAAAGATGGGAAAGAGTTGGGCAGAAATATCGGGTACATTCAATTGCTTGGCTATCTCGTAGCCGGCATTGGTGAGCAAAAAGGAATGGACAATTAGATCCCGATCGTGGCACGCCTGCCAGACGCGGTCAAAGACCCGGGCGGCCAGGGGGAGTACGTGGCGGGACATGACGGTGACCATTCGCCATGGATTCCGACCCGCCCGTTGCACCAGGTCCGCGACGAGCCGATCGGGATCGCCAGGAAGCGGTACGTGCTCCAGGTCTGTAGACTGGATGAGTTGGCCGAGTGCTTCTGGCGCGGCCAAGCGGACGGCGTGGCCCGCCTGCCGGAACCCCTGACCGAGAGCGACAAAGGGCTCGACGTCCCCGCGAGAACCATAGGTGATCAGAGAGACCTTCATAGTGAGGGCGCCTGGGTGCGGCTGTCCCAGTCTACCGGGATCGGATCGCCCAGCACAGGTAAGGGCCTGGAGAGGTTGACGTCGAACCAGGCGCGGGCCAGGGCGAATAACTCGCGCAGTTCGTACCAGGGGCCCCGGGTGTAGCGACGCTGGTCGGCGACGATGCCCACCACGTCCAGGTCAAGTTGGTCGCACGTGTACAAGGCACGGGGGAGGTGGAAGCGCTGCGTAACCAGCACCGCGCCCTGCACACCAAAAATTGTCCCGGCGCGGAAACAACTGTCGTACGTGCGCCGGCCGGCATAGTCGAGGACCAGGTCCTCCCGGGGTACGCCCCGGTCCTCGGCATAGGCTGCCATGGCTGCGGGCTCGTTGTAATCCACAAAACGGTTGTCGCCGCTCAGCAACAGCTTGTTGACTTTGCCTGCCTGGTAGAGGGCGATGGCGGTCTCCATACGGTCGGCCAGGGCGCTGCTCAGTCGGCCACTGGGCCAGTAGCCCGCGCCAAAGACGATGGCCGCCGGCCTTGCTGGCGTGTGGGCTATGCCGTCGTAGATCTGGCCTTCGTACTGACGGTTCACCCATGACCGGAGGCCAAGCAGGGCGAGTCCGCCCAGCACTGCCACCCCCATCAGTCCGAGCAATACCATCATGAACCGTTTTCTCAAAACTCCGCTCCCGGAGGGTATGTGCCCCGTGCGACCCGCACTGGCAAGTCGGACCCGGGTGACATCAGTCGCCCGCCTGCCGCTCATGCGCCTGGGCGCTCTGGAGTGTCTGCTGTTGGAGTTCCAACAGCCGGCCGATGCCCACGTCCGCCAGATCGAGTACAGCGTCCACCGTCTGCCGGCCATAGGGTTCTCCCTCGGCAGAGCCCTGTACTTCGATCAGCCGCCCATCGCCGGTCATGACGACGTTAAAGTCGGCAGTTGCCGCTGAATCTTCCTCGTAGCATAGATCCAACAACAATTCGCCGCCCACCAGGCCCAGGCTGATGGCGGCTACTTCGGTTAGAAGTACACCTGGAGGGATCTCCCCCTGCGCTTCCAAGTGCAAAAGGGCCAGGGCGAGGGCCACGTAGGCGCCGGTGATGGAAGCTGTTCGCGTGCCACCGTCAGCTTGGATCACGTCGCAGTCGAGAATGATTGTCCTCTCGCCCAGCTTGTTGAGGTCTATGGCAGCGCGCAGGCTGCGGCCAATAAGGCGACGGATCTCCTGGGTGCGCCCGCCCAGGCCGCGGGTCTCCCGTCGCGTCCGCCGGTGTGTGGAGCGAGGTAGCAAGGCGTATTCGGCCGTGACCCAGCCGGCTCCGCTTCCGACACGCCAGGGGGGCACGGTTGCCTCGACCGACGCGTTGCACAGCACCCGGGTCCTGCCCACCTCGATCAAGACCGAGCCCTCTGCATAATCCACATAGCCAGGCGTCATGCGCCCCGGGCGTATCTCATTCCATCTCCGTCCATCTATCCGCATAAGCGGCCTCCCGTCGTGCTCGTTGCAGCGCTGGCGGCCAGACGCTGTATGAGTCGTCAAGCCCCATCGAACAGGCCTATTATACCACCTTCATGACTGGCGGCAAGGCCAAGGCAGGTAAAGACTGGTCCGTTGTACCCATGCATAAGCCAAAGGTGCTTGCCCCAAAGATGGGCATGGGGTAGTTTGCCAAAATCCTGGGTTCGCTGTATAATTGGTTGATTCTTTTTTGAGAAAAGCATCGCTGTGACCGAACTAGACACACGTAGAATTGCCAGTGAAGATGAACCGATGAACGTGAAACCGGAGGGCACACTTCCTCCGGACACCATCCTACAAGCGCGCTACCGGATCCTCTCGGTGCAGGGCGTGGGGGGAATGGGTGCCGTCTACCGCGCCCGGGATCTGCGCTTCTCCGCCGTGGAAAAGATCATCGCCGTCAAAGAGATGGTCAATGCCGCTCCCGACCCTCGGCTGCGCCGGATCGGCATCCAGAATTTCGAGCGCGAGGCCAACATCCTGGCGGGTCTTTCCCACCCGGCCATCCCCAAGATCTTTGACTACTTTTCCGAGGGAAACCGGAGCTACCTGGTCCTGGAGTTCGTCGAGGGCCAAAACCTGGAGAGTCTCCTGGAACAGCGCCACCAGCCCTTCACCCAGGAAGAAGCCATCGACTGGGCACTGCAGGTGTGCGATGTGCTGGCCTATCTCCACAGTCACAAACCGCCGGTCATTTTCCGGGACATCAAGCCAGGTAACCTGATGTTGCGGCCCGATGGCCGGGTGATGGTGATCGACTTTGGCATCGCCAAGGTCTTTGAGCACGGCCAGAGAGGGACGATGATCGGCACTGAGGGCTACTCCCCTCCCGAGCAGTATCGTGGTGTGGCAGAACCGCGCGGCGACCTGTATGCTCTGGCTGCCACACTCCATCACCTACTCACTGCCCGGGATCCCCGCCTGGAGCCACCCTTCACCTTTCATGAGCGGCCCATCCGCTTGTTCAATCCGGATGTCGCACCCGAGTTTGAGGCGGTGATCATGAAGGCGCTGTCCTACGACATCCAGGACCGCTTTGCGACCGTCAATGAGATGGCGCAGTCCCTCGCCAACTCGCTGCCGCCAAGTATGCGAAGGACGGGTCGTCTCGAGGCCTCTGGAGGGGGCACATCGGTCTTTTCTATGGCTCAGGACATTTCGCCCCGCTGGACGTTCCAATGTGAGGATGAAGTGCGTTCCTCGCCCCGGATTGCTGGCGGCGTACTCTACATTGGCAGCTACGACAACAACCTCTACGCCCTGGACGCCAAGAAAGGGGCCTTTCTTTGGAAGTTCGCCACGGAGGGTGGCATCGCTTCCACTCCGTGCATCGATGGGGATGTGATCCTGATCGGTTCAGAGGACGGCAGGCTGTATGCCATCTCACCCAAGTTGGGCAACCAACTGTGGATCACTCAGACCGGGGGATGTGTCCGATCCTCGGCCCGGGTGGAGTATGGACACGCCTTCTTTGGATCGGACGACGGCCGTCTCTACGCTGTCAATGTCCAGACCGGTCGGACGATCTGGAGTTTCCAGTCGGCGGGTCCGATCCGATCTACCCCCTTGGCCGCGAACGATTTGGTCTACGTCGGCTCTGACGATGGCTATATCTATGCTCTGGAAATGCGGAGCGGTCAGGTCAAGTGGAAGTACAGCACAGGTCGTCGCGTGACTTCATCTGCCACGCTGGGGGATGATCGGCTCTTTGTCGGTTCGGCCGATGGGCATCTCTATAGCTTCAGACCCCGTTCCAATTGGCCTGTATGGAGTTTCCGTACCAAGGGGTATGTGGTCTCCACTCCGACGGTGGTCGGGGACACGGTGTACGTAGGCTCAGCGGATGGGGGTTTATACGCCATAGACGCTGACAGCGGACGGCAACGCTGGCGGTACGAGGCTGGGGATGCGATCACTTCATCGCCAGCAGTGACTGAGGACGCGGTCTTTGTGGGGGCCAACGACGGTGCGATCCACGCCGTGGATGTCAAGCGAGGACAGGCTCTCTGGCAATACTATACCGGAGGCCCTATTCCTTCATCGCCGCTGATATTCGAGGATACGCTATACGTCGGGTCCGTGGATCACAAAGTCTATGCCTTGCCGGTGTAGCGGGGGAAGGGAAGACCCTTTTGACTTTCGATCGCGCAAAGAACGGGCTACGCAAGCTCCTCTTTGGTACGGGAGAGCCGCAGGGGCGGCAGGATGACACAGAAGAGATTCCGGCTGTAGATTCCCTTGCCCTGCGGGGAGCCGCGGCAGGTCTTCAACCCAGTGCACATGACGTGCAGGTAGGGCTGGCATCTGATCCTGGGCGCATTCGCGACCACAACGAGGACGCCAGTCTGGCCTGGCAGTTCATGATCGCCCAGGAAGGGCATGCACCTCAGCCCCTGGGGCTCTTTATCGTCGCGGACGGCATGGGAGGGCATGCCCGGGGTGAGCAGGCCAGTGCGCTGGCCATCCGTTTGGCGGCTGACTATGTCATCCGCCATGTCAGCCTGCCGCTGCTGAATGCCGATGGCGGTGTGGCAGAGCGGGTACCGATCCACGAAATCTTGGACACCAGCATGCGGATCGCGCACGAGGCTGTGCTCCGTCAACTGCCCGAGGCAGGCACGACGATGACCATGGCCCTGTTGATGGACGATGGCGTCTACATTGCTCATGTAGGTGATAGCCGCGCCTACCTGGGAGAACGAGGGCGACTTCGTCTCCTGACCCAAGACCATTCTGTGGCAGCCCGCTTGCTGGAGATGGGCCATGCCTCGTTTGAGGAAGTCGCCTCGCAACGCAACATCCTGTACAAGGCACTGGGACAGGGTGCACAGATCGAGCCGGACATCTTGTACCAGGACATGGACTGGGGCCAGTATCTGCTCATCTGCTGCGATGGGTTGTGGGGCAAGGTGTCTGACGAAGAGATAGTTGCCATCATCGAGGCGGCGCGCACGCCTGATGTTGCCTGTCAGAATCTGGTAGCTCTGGCTAATCAGAACGGTGGAGAAGACAACATCTCGGTTGTCTTGGCTGCAAGGGGTTGGCCGCTCCCTGCCTACCTTTCCCCCGAAGGGGGCGAACCCGATGGAGTTTGAGCGAGACTACTATGCTGTTTTGGGCATCCCCCCTGATGCGGGCGAGCGGACTATCAAGCGTGCCTATCGCCAGCTCGCTCGTCGCTACCACCCCGACACCAGCGTCGAAAAGGATGCTGCCGATCGATTCCATGAAATCCAGGAGGCGTATGGGCTCCTCATCGATCCGCAGCAACGAGCAGTGTATGACAAATGGCGGGAACGCCAGGGGTTGGATGGACTGTCAGCCTTGGTGCTTCGCGTCACGCCTAGCCAGAGTGCTCTGCCCTGCCTGGGGGAGTCCCAGGCTCTGTACGTCCTGCTAGAACTCTATGCCTCACAGAAGGTAGAAAGCAAGCGCCTGCCGCTGAACCTGTGTTTGATCCTGGATCGAAGCACCTCTATGCGGGGTGCCCGGCTGCAGCAAGTCAAAGAAGCTGCCCGCCACATCGTGGATCAGATGACAGAGGGAGATGTGTTGTCGCTGGTCCTTTTCAGCGACCGCGCCGAGGTTGTGCTGCCCGGTCAGCGTGGGTTGGATAAGCCAGCCGCTCTCGCGGCCATCACCGGCATTCGCGCCGATGGTGGCACAGAGATTCTCCAGGGCTTGGAACTGGGCTTGCAGGAGGTTCAGCGGTACGCTGGTTCTTCCATAGAACAGATCAACCATATGATCCTGCTCACTGATGGACAGACCTATGGCGACGAAGAAGGGTGCCTGAGTCTGGCCAAGCTGGCCGGCGAGCGGCGCATTCCGATCACGACGATGGGCATCGGCTCCGATTGGAACGACCAACTGCTTGATCAGATGGCCAACCTCAGCGGCGCCTTGAGCGGAGCCATCTATATCGACTCCAGCGCCAAGATCGCCAAGGTGTTTCATGACCTGATTCACGGATTGGGGAGCATCTATGCCCACAACTTGACCCTGAGCATCCACATGGCGGAGGGGGTTTTGCTCCAGGAGGCTTTCCGCATCGCGCCTCAGATCAGCCCGCTGCGTTTGACTGACAATGCGGTTGCCCTGGGTTCACTGGAGAAACAACAGCCCCAGGCCATGATGCTGGAACTCCTGGTGAAAAGCGAAAAGCCAGGGGAGCATCGCCTTCTCCATGTGGATATAGAAGGAGAAGTACCGGCTCTGGGAAAGCAACCGGCGCGTGCACAACACACGCTGACCATGACCTTTGACGCTGAACTCGATCGGCGCACGCCGGTCCCGCCAGACATTGTATCTGCCATGGGAAAATTGACCATCTACAAGATGCAGGAACGGGCCATGGACGAGATCGAGCAGGGACAGATCGATGCAGCCGTGGACCGGCTCAAGACCATGGCGACACGGCTGCTGAATCTCGGCGAGGCGGAGCTGGCCCGAGCTGCTCTACTGGAGGCCGGTCGCCTGGCCCATACGGGCGCTCTTTCCGCAGAAGGGCGCAAGCAGATCCGTTATGGTACACGAGGATTGACAATATTGCCCAAAGAGGTGCGATATGATTAAGTGTCCCTTTTGCAGCAGTGTCTATCCTGAAAACACACTCTTTTGCGAGGAGTGTGGATCCTACCTGGCCCCTAACAGCGAGCAGGGCACCGATCCTCTGCAAGGACAGACCGCCGATGAGCTCGAGCCAAGCCAGGCAGGAGACATTTCCTTCATGACGTTGGTCCTGGACATCGAGGATGGTGGGTACATCGAACTACCTCTGTCCAAGGAGGTGGTGCTCGGCCGGCTCGACGCCAGCCGAGCGGTCTTTCCCGACGTGGATCTGACGAGTGAGCAGGGCCTGGAAAGGGGGATATCGCGCCGTCACGCCCGAATCTCCCGCCGGGGGAATCAGGTCTTTATCGAGGACTTGAACAGCCTAAATGGCACCTTTTTGAATGCCAGCCGTTTGGTTCCCGAGCTGCCATATCCGGTCAAGGATGGCGATCAAGTTCAACTGGGCAAGCTGATGCTCACCATTCGCCTCAAGTGACCTGGTCGCCAATCGGGTTCGAGGACCCGGCGGTGATATAGCAAGGGGGAGTGTAGAGTCCATGTCTATCGAAATCATCATCCATCTGCACAACGAAGACCCGGTCCTGGCCGAGATCGAGTCTCTGCCCGATCCGAAGGATCAGACCATCGTCATCACCAATCCCCGCCGGCGCGATGGCCGTTCGCTGCATTATGTCACCGAGGGCGCCACGTCATTCATTTTCCCCTGGACCCGTATCACCTTCATTGAGGTCATGGAGCTGGAAGAGGCCAAAGAAGTGGTCGAGTTCTTCCGGAGCGAGTAATTGTTCGACAGGTACTGTTACCGCACCTCGGTGACGACAACCTGAACTGCGCCAGCGAGGCGCAACATCATGTCCACGCATCCCTGGATCTCGGGGGTGATCAGGGCGATCATGTTCCCGCCCCATCCTGCCCCGGATAGCTTGGCGCCCAGGGCGCCCCCCTCCCGCGCTGCTACAACCAGGCGATCCAATTCGGGACAACTAACCTCCAACTCCTGGAGAAGGTCGTGATTCTCGTCCATCAGTTGGCCCAGCATCTCGATCTGCCCCTGCTCGATGGCAGTGCGGGCAGCGACGGTGATCTCTCCTACGTGGTCAAACAGGGGGACATAACGAGTTGGCTCGGCCTCGTACCGGCGGCGTAGATACCCCACGACTTCCTTTGTGGAGCTCTTGATCCCGGTATCGGCGATGGCCAGCAGGAAAGGCCGCCCCACCCAAAACAGCTCGCGGGCTGTTTCCTTGATAAAGTAGACCGGCTTCTCGAACGAGATCACCGTATTGTCGATGCCCGACGGCGTGCCGTGATACAGCACTTCGGTCTGGTATACCAGGTCGGAGATGGCCTGGGAGGGAAGCCACCGTCCGAAGTGTTTGCCCAGGGCCCGGACGATGGCCGTCGATACCGCTGCCCCGCTGCCCATCCCCCTGGCAACAGGAATCGTAGAGGTGATCGAGATGGTCAGATCCGGGTCCGGGTCCTGGCCGATGGTCCCCAGTGTAGACCGGACGATGTGGGCCAGCGGGTCGTCGGCATCTGCCTCGCGCACGAGGACGCGCCGGTCCAGGTCGCGCGCAACCACCACGGTCCCTTGTCCACCGTCCCCGGGCTCGACGCGCACCTGCGCCTGCACCTCAGTGACTGGCACGGCGATAGCCGGTCGCCCATAGACCACGGCGTGCTCGCCAAAGAGGATTACCTTACCCGGGGCAGAAGCCACTGTCATCCGCAAACTCCTCTCCCAACGTGAATCCATTGTACCACATTTCGGTCTGGGCTCACAACAATGCCCTTGCCAACATCCTTGACAACCGTGGCGACGCACAGTATAATGGGAAGAGCAGTAGCCATTCGTCCACGATCCTTCGTTTGGCACCAAAGCAGACTGAGTGTGTAGAGGCCTGGTTGGGTAGGCGATCCATTCTGGTACTGCGACCTCTGATGTCGGAATCCAAGGCGGACGGGATTTCACGCAACTCCTTACCGACCGGCGAACCCTGATCCAGTTCCACAATCCAGCAATGATGCCGTCCTCGCACAGTATATCAAGTTGCTGTCTTGGCATGGTGCGTGCTATCAGGGCAGGCTTGGAGAGAGAAAGGAACTGATGACGATGAACGTAAGACGAGTGTTGGCACTATTGTTCATCTTTGCAGCCCTGACCGGGGTTGCCATTCTGACTTCTTGTGTGATTTACCCGCCTTCGGTCCAGGGAGCATCGCAGCTCACGTTGCACGTCGGGCAAGGGCTTGTGATCGAATCTCTGTCCGTGCCTGCACGGGCAAAGCCGGGATCAGGAGGTCTCGCCGAACCAGCGGCCGGGGTGCATGCCCTTGTCCGGGGCTCCCGGGACCTGCCGGGCGGTAGCACCATCAGTGGCACATTGGCCAGCAGTGCGAGTTGGGGCCCGGGTGTCATCACCGTCACGGGTGACATCTCGATCACCGCCGGAGTGGTCATCACAATCGTCCCCGGCACCACAGTCCAGATGGCGATCGCCGACGGGGCCAACCTGGGCATCGATCCGGGCCGCATTGAATACATGGTCGTCGGGGGATTGGTGGTCACTGGTCCAGTGACCTTTACCTCGCAGAGCGCGATGCCAGCGGGCGGCGATTGGTACGGCATCCGTTTCCTGCCGGGATCATCCGGTAGACTGGCCCAGGCGACGATCGAATATGGGGTGGTGGGCGTCTCCGCAGACAGCACTACACTCTTTTCTTTGATTCAGAATACCATCCGCTACATGCACGGCGATGACGGTACCAGTGGGGCTCCTGGGCTGCCTGGTATTCCAGGAGGGGATGGCACGCCCGGAGGTTGGGCTTGCGGCGTCTATCTCTCCGGGCCTTCGACGATGGAGATCGTGTGGAACACGATATACTCCATCACAGGCGGTGTTGGCGGCAGTGGAGGCAGCGGTGGAGGGGGAATACCGGGCTATCCTCAGGGCAGTGATGGCAGTCCTGGGGGGAATGGCGCAGCCGGTGGCTCGGCGATGGGCATTTACGTTGTCGGTGATGCGACGCCACAAGTGCTGACCAATACCGTAACTTCTATTGTCGGCGGTTCTGGCGGCGTGGGGGGACAAGGGGGTTCTGGTGGAGACGGCCTGCCAGCACCAGCACCGGGTCTACCCGGCGGGAATGGCGGCAACGGCGCTCCTGGCGGTGTGGGTGGACAGGGCGGCGACGCCCATGGCATCTACCTCCGGGATGCTGATCCTGGCTCACAGGTGCAGGCCAATACAGTCGATGATGTACGCGGTGGCGCTGGCGGGGCTGGGGGTGCGGGCGGTAACGGCGGCAACGGCGGCGATGGTGGTCCTGGCGGCGAGTTCCAGCCTGGAGGCCCTGGTGGTAGCGGTGGAAATGGTGGCAGCGGCGGGCCGGGCGGATCCGGCGGGTTTGTGGTGGGCATTCGAGCCGAGCGCAGTTCGCCCACGACGGCTGACAACGAGGTAACCAGTGTCGTAGGTGGTAGTGGTGGAGCCGGTGGTGATGGCGGTTGGGGTGGGGCAGCCGGGAACGGCGGTGACGCTGGATATGAGAGCGAGGGTGGGCCTGGAGGCGATCCCGGTGGCGGTGGCAACGGCGGCGCTGCGGGCAATGGCGGCGAGGCCAATGGCATCCGCGTGGATGGCGCCGCAGCGCCAGGTGTGAGGCGCAATGCTGTGGCAGGCGTCTATGGGGGCGCGGGTGGCACGGCGGGCAATGGTGGGTACGGTGGTCCTGGCGGTGCGGGTGGTGAGGCACACGGCATTCGCATCCAGGGCCCGGATGCCTCCCCCGACCTGGCCGATAACCGCCTCTCCGATGTCGTGGGAGGGAGTGGTGGAGGTGGCGGATGGGGTGGCACCGGTGGGATGGGGGGTAACGGCGGCCGTGGCGGGGATGGCTGGGGGTTCAGTGGCAACGGAGCCCCTGGCAGCCGCGGTCAGAACGGCGGGGATGGTGGCGCGGGCGGAGGAGGCGGCCTGGCGACTGGCATCTATGTCGTGGAGGCGACCGTCCTTTCGCCCACACGGCGCAACGCCGCCGCCGAGATCTATGGCGGGGATGGGGGCGCTGGTGGTCACGCTGGTGACGGCGGTCCTGGCGGAAATGGCGGTCTTGGCGGCAACGACTTGTTTGTGCCCCCTGCCGGTCCGGGTGGCAACGGTGGTGCCGGGGGAGATGGCGGCGATGGTGGGCATGGGGGCAATGGCGGGAACGGCGCTGAGGCAGCCGGCATGCTCTCCGTGCTCTCTACGCACCATGCCGTCAATAACTTGGTGCACGACGTAGCCCCCGGCGGCGCAGGACTCGGCGGCGACGCTGGTCATGGCGGTGTAGGCGGTGCAGGCGGCGATGCTGGTCTGCCCTGGAATCCCATTCCCAATCCACCTCCCAACAACTGGGGCGGCTGGGGCGGCGATGGTGGGCACGGCGGAGACGGGGGCAGCGGTGGAAGCGGAGGGGACAGCGCCGGGTGGCATGCCAACGGCTCGACGGTGACCTACCTCCACAACACTTCAGCCGACGTCGGCGCCGGTGGTGCGGCAGGGACGGGAGGTGGTCTAGGTGACGGAGGAGGCACCGGCCCGAATGGTCAGCCACCCTCCGATCCAAACAACCCTCCCCCGATCCCGGGCAACCCTGGCAGCGGGGGTGCGGTGGGCATCGCCGGCGATTCAATGGGACTTTGGGTCGCGGGCGCGTCTACCATCACCTTCACTGACAACGTGCTGGCCCATGCCTCCCCGCCGGGGGCCAATACCTATGGGGTGCGGGCTGTGGGTGGTGCGATGGCCGTGCTGAGCTATAACGACGTGTGGACGCATACCATCCAGTATAGTGGTGTGGCCGTCCCTTGGTCCGACATTCACCAGGACCCCTTGTTTGTGGACTGGCCCAGCGACAACTATCACCTGGAGCGGGAGTCCCCCTGTGTCGACGCGGGTATCGATGCAGGCGTGAACGATGACTTTGACAGGCAGTCACGTCCCCAGGGCGACGGCCCGGACATGGGCTTTGACGAGGTAGCGCCTGTGATGTCTGCCAAGGTGGTGGACAAGGAGATCGCCGGTCGGGGGTCAGACCTGGTGTACACGCTGGTGATCACCAACCCCGACCCCCACGCCCTGGCCGCCGGAAGTTGGCTGAGCGATGTACTCCCGTTCGGGGTTGCCTATGCGGATGGCCCGGTCTGTACTCTACCGGCTTGTGGCTATGCGGCGGCCAGCAACACCATTACCTGGACGGGAGATCTGCCCACCAGCACGATCTTGATCGTCGTCTACACCGCTACCATCGACTATCAGGTGGAGAACGGGACGGACATCACCAACACGGCGTTCTTTGCCGTGGCGACGGAGGCCGGTTGGACCGACCAGGTTACGACGACCATCTATACCCCGGTCTTTACCCTGTCCAAAGTGGCAGAGGGGACAATGGTGGCTGGCGTGCCCTATACCTACACGGTGACCGTCACCAATCTGAGCCCTATCATGGCGGCGGAGGGTGTGGTCGTGACTGATGCGGTGCCGGCGGGTGGCCAGTGGGTGGCCGGTGGCGTCTATACCGGCGGCGTGGTAACCCTGACCTACCCTGCCATCCCGGTTAGCGACCAGGCCAGCGCATCATGGGTGGTCAGCACCTGCCAGACCAACCTGCTCAACCGGTGGTACCGGGTTGTGACTAGCACAGCCCGGGTGGACAGTGGCTGGGGGCTGCCGCTGTCCACTGGCCTGACCACACCCACACTGGCGCCCAGCTTTACCCTGTCGAGTGATGCGGTCGTGGTAGGGGCGGTGGTGACCTTCACCGATAGCTCTTCTTCCAACGGGGCGCCTCTCGTCGCCTGGCGTTGGGACTTTGGCGACGGGGAGGTCGGCTGGGGCACCCCGGTCACGCACAGCTATGGGGCACCAGGCAGCTTCACCGTCACGCTGGCCATCACCGACGCGTGTGGCTTCGGTCAATCGCTCTTAGTGGAAAGGGCGCTTGCCGTCTACACTGGATACAACGTGTACCTGCCCACCGTGTTGAGGAATTACTAGCGCTTTTCTGCAAGGGTGTCTCTTGTCACGGAGGTAGGGTACAGGCGCACATAGCCCCCTACCTCCGTGATCTTTGTTCTCCACATCAATTCATCCTATTCTATCTTTCAAGCTGCATTCTCACATTTGCCGTAAACAAATATATCTGGTATAATTCGCCAGGTTATTGGCAAACAAGTAGGCCCGTGATGCCCTCTGAATCCGGGACGAAATCTCTGGTGGTTGGGGGCCAAAATAGAAAAGGCATGCTAGTTGATGACCGATCACGGTGCACCAGCGAGTTCGGATGAACAGATTACGGCGTTCATGCAACGTGGCCTGGAAGCTGCCCAGGCAGGCCAGCGAGCCCGCGCCCGGCGCTATTTCGCCGCCGTCCTTGAACTAGACCCCCGGCACGCAGAGGCATGGCTGGAGCGCGCTGCCGTACTTGACGATCCCCAGGAGGTGATGGCCCACCTGGCTCAGGCTCTGACGCTGGATCCTGGCAACGGGCGAGCCAGGGAGATGTTGCGGGCGGTACGGCGTCATGCCGGGAATCAGCCTCCGTATCGACCATCCTTCCAGCCCGGGGGTTCTGCGCGGCGTACACCCATCCCAGGTCCCCTGGTTGCGGTGCCCGAGCCCCACGAGAGGCGAATGCCGCCTGTCGCCTGGGCGCTGCTAGGGATACTGATCCTACTCCTGATCGTGGCGCTGGCTGTGTGGACCGATGCGCCGCGGACCGTGGTCGCCGCTCTGCTGCCGACTGACACGCCCACACCTACCCCGACCTTTACGCCGACGGCAACCCCGACACCGACCCACACGCCGACGGCAACCCCGACCTACACACCTACGCCAACCTATACACCCACACCCACGCCGACCCCCACCCATACGCCGACGCCAACCCCCAAACCGACCAAGGTGCCGGCTGATAGAAGCCAGTCGCAGAAATGGATTGAGATAGATCTCTCGCAACAGCGGCTCTATGCTCACCTGGGGCAAAGCACTGTGTTCACCGCCGTGGTATCGACCGGCACCCGCTGGTATCCCACAGTGACGGGCCGCTTCAAGATCTATGCCAAGTACCGGGCCACGCGGATGACCGGACCTGGCTACGACCTGCCGAACGTCCCCTGGACCATGTATTTCTATGGGGGCTATGCCATCCATGGTACCTACTGGCACAACAACTTTGGTACACCTATGAGCCATGGCTGTGTGAACATGCGTACCAGCGAGGCCAAGTGGCTATTCAATTGGGCGCCCAGGGGAACGTTGGTGGTGGTGCATCGCTAGTCGGAGAGATTTGGTAGACCGGTAGAATGATTACGCCTGCAGGTCAAGAATGTCGTTATTACTATGCTGACTATTTTCGGGGGCGGGAGCGACAGGAATGCCGGCTGATCGACCAGAACCCCCAGTCAGAGTCCTGGCAGCCCAAGCTGTGCAACGATTGCCCGGTGCCCGGCATCCTGCGGGCCAATGCGTGCCCGCACCTGGTGTTGGAGGGTCGTGTTGAGAAGGGGTTCCTGGGACTCTCACGCAAGGTGGTCGTGAGCGCCGTGTGCGCCAAGTACATGGTCGATGTCTCCGAACCCCACGTGGGTTGCGGCCACTGCCACGAAGAGCGGCCAGGAGCTGAGCTCTTTAAGTAATACCAGTTGCCTGTTGAA
>Ga0180438_10001147_pt1 | contig 47755 bp, 34 predicted proteins | sample SS_ome_12_FD_132455 | JGI IMG/M metagenome (GOLD analysis project Ga0180438, IMG submission 132455) | Hypersaline lake sediment archaeal communities from the Salton Sea, California, USA - SS_3_D_2 metaG | ecosystem: Environmental > Aquatic > Non-marine Saline and Alkaline > Hypersaline >...
AAAAGCAAAATAGCAAGTGGAATAGGCATAATCAGAATCATTAGCTATACAAGCCACTCCTTTATCACTTAAAGAGGAGGGTTTTATCCAAGCAGAAAAACTCCTTGCATTCTTTGCAATTCCATTTTCGATTATTGGTGTTGTCGCCCGGTCATCGGTACCATCAAAATTTAGGCAAGCTCCATCATGACATTCATTGCTTCTTCTCCAAGCAGGGTCACCACTTCCAGCACCAGAATCTCCACCGAGCAAACCATAATTATAATCATCATCACCCCCCATATCATAAACATACTGACCCTCCCTTTCTTCCATTTTCCAATGGATTTTCGGAGGATCGCACTGGGAATCATCTCCTGGAACACAATAGTCCCTTTCTTGGGCAAAAGAGGAAGTAGTATTGCTGTCTCTACCTGATTTGCTCCCTAAAACAGCCATTTTACCCAAATTATACTCCTGCTTTATCTCACTTTCATTTAAAGCAAAACCATAAACTTTAACTTCATCAATAGTGCCGTTAAAAGGAAATTGCCAGCCCAAAGAAGGAGAATGCCTGCTGCCTACACCAAAGTAAGCAGCGCTAGAATAACCAGAAGAAAGAGCGGTAGTGTCAGTATCTTTTAACAAACCATCAACATATATTTTAGAGGTGTTTTTTGAATGGTCTCTTACCCCAACAATAAAATGCCATTTTCCATCATTAACATCACCACCATCCACTTGAGAGAGAGTGGAACTGTTTCTTGTTTGAAAAGCAATGTCATAAGAATCATCTGAGTTTAAAAAGAAACCATAACCATTAACTCCAGCTTGCAAATATCCTTTCCCAGCAATAGCAGGATAGCTTCCTGAGCTTTGGCTAGTTTTAATCCAAGCTGAAATACTTAAAGAATCAGTAAAATCAAGCTCTGATTGATCTCCAACATCAACATAATCATTGCTGCCATCAAAAATCAAAGCATTGCCAATCCTGCCTTTTGTTGTCCACATTTCCTGTTCTGTTAAAGTGCCATCATTGTCATTAATTGAGCTGTCATAAGCTGTAATAGCATACATTTTTTCAAAATCCCAAAATCCTGCATAAGAGCCAAAAGGACTGCCAATAGCAGGATGGCCTGCATTCATGTCTTCTAATATCTGCTTTTGGGTTCGTGCATAATTGTAAATCCTGATATCATCTACCAATCCTTGCAAGTAGGAGCTAGACAGATCCCCTGCCCTACCCAAAGCCATATGCCCTGTGCCATTTTGCAAAGAAGTTTGAGTGTCCCCTGCCTTGTAAACTCCATTAACATAAAGTTTTCTGTTTCCGGTCGTCTTGTCCCAAGAAACTGCAATATGATACCAAGTGTCAGTAGCATAATGATAAGAGCTGCCAGCGCAAAGATAATCATGACTGCCGTCATTTTGATTAGCGCAGATTTGACCATTTGCCTTTTCATAACCACCGAACTCTATGGAAAAAGTCTCATTGGCCCCCCCGGAGCTCCAATCCCCCATGAGAACTTGCCGATTAACCATAGCTTCTGTCTGAGCCCACAAAGAAACAGTGTAAGAAGATGTAGAAACTAAATTACCAAAATGGCCGAAAGAAAACCCAACATAATCATTTGTGCCGTCAAGCTTCAAAGCAGAACCGTAAACCCCACTATGCCAGGCTGAGGAAGTTGAAGGGTTAGAATTCAAATTTAAAGTGCCATCATGATTTCCCATGGCATCATAAATAAAGCTGTCTTTGTCATCCATTTTCCAATGGACCAAAGCAAGAGGTCCTTTTTCATAATCCCCCCTTACCTGGGAAGCTGTTCTTGCGGATTTGTAGAGTTTAACATCATCAATTTGACCATTGAAATACATTGCAGAATACTTTCCTATTTCAAAAGAAGCAGAATTGGAAATACTACCCACGCTTGACAAAGTACCTGTTCTAGCGCCAGTATCATTTTCACCATCTAAATAAATATAACCAGTATCGTCTTTGTCAACCACAAAAACGACATGATGCCAAGTATTGTCTGTAATGTCTGTTCCTCCGCTAACCTCATAACTGTCAGAACTGTCAGTTATTTTAGCAGTTAAATATCCTGTTGTTGTTGCAATATACATAGCATAGCCAGCCCCAGAATCGGCCCCTTTGTTGATAAGGTATGCTGGATCTTGAGAAGTCTTAATCCAAGCTTCAATAGTTATATCTGAAGTTCCAACATCCAAATCATTATCATCTTCACAAGAAGCATCATCATCAGGATCAGAGCAGTAATAATCTCCAACTCCGTCAAACTCAGCGGCTTTAAAAAACTTGGCTGTTGAAGTTGGTGCAGCATTTCCTTGAGCTGCTAAGTTATTGTTCATCCCTGATTCATCGCAAGCGTCAGTATTAGTTCCACATTCATTTAAACTTGATTCATCCAATTCCCAATAACCGATTAAGCCCTCGCCTTGTTCTTGGTGCTCTTGCAAAGAGCTCTGCCTAAAAGAAGAACCCATTCCTTGTGAGGAGTGTAAATAATCAGCTTTAATTTGAGCTGCTGTTCTTTCATAATTGTAAATTTTAACATCATCAATAAATCCATAAAAACCTCTTGTTAAAGTAGAATTGCCTCCTATGTAAACATTGCCAGTGCCAGCTGTTGGAGTTCCAGTAGAACCGCTTTTTAATAATTTACCATTTATATATATTTTACCAGAACCAGAAGCGTTTCTGGTAATGCAAACATGCTGCCAAGTGCCATAGCTTATCGTTCCTATATCTGTTTGGAGATGAGTACCACCACCATTAGAAGTGACAGCTATCCTATCTCCAGCATTAATATAAACTAAGAATATGCCATTATCAAAGAGTCTGGGATATGGATCTGCGCCACCTGAAAAAGGCCTCATCCAAAGGCAGGCAGAGTCAGCTCCTGTTCCAATAACATCGCTTTGGGTGTCAACAAAATGCTCATCACCATCAAAATACAAACAATTTCCAAACTTGCATAAATCCTCCGTCTCCCATTCAGGATCGCATCCGGTGACAGTGGAAGAAGTGGCTAAATAGGCAGTATTGGTGCCTGAAGAATCATAAACTGTTTGACCATAACCTTCATCAAACTTCCAATAACCAATTGGATCCTGCCCCCTGTCCCCTGCTGCAATAACAATTAAAATCCCTGCTGTTAGAATAACAAGAGCTGAAATAATAAATAATAATTGTTTATAGAATCTTTGCATAAATTAACTTCCTGTTATTTCTTCCTCTAACAGAGCCTCTGTTGAGGTTGATTCGATTAAAGCTTCCTGGGTAGTGGTTGCTTGTTGAGTTAAGTTGTCTTCTGTTGTAGTTGTTTGTTCTGTTATGGTGTCTGTGGTGGTAGTGCTTACAGTTTCTGTTGTGGTAGAGGTCTCTGGAGTGGAAGTACTCTCTGTAATAACAGCTTCTGTGGTTGAGGTTGCTTGTTGAGTTAAGCTGTCTTCTGTTGTAGTTGTTTGTTCTGTTATGGTTTCTGTTGTCGAAGTTGCTTGTTGGGGTTCTTCCTGGGACGGCTCTTCTTGGGTTGATGAATCTTGTTGAACCATTAAGTGTGTGCCTGGTTCTTCGCATTCACCTGGCAAATGCATAAACTCACCGCTTTTTATAATAATACAGAACGGCCTTCCTGTTTCAGCATCATAGACAGTAATGCCAGTTGGTTTTTCTGGAGAGCCAACTTCTAATTTCTCTGTTTGTAAAGTCCCTGTTTTCACTATGCCGCTCTCTGTGATTTCTAGAGTTAAACCGCTCTCTGAAGTTGTTGATGAAATAGTTTCTCCATCAGAATAAACAGTTAAATCATTTCCCAACCAACTAAAATTCAAAAAGACCATAACAGCAGGCTCTGTTGTAGTTGGAGTTGTGGTAGATTGAGAAAGCATTATTCCAGCTGTTGTGGTTGAGGTTGTGCTAGAGTATTCTTCCAAAGCAAAACCAATTATTCTTCCAGCTTTTGTTGCTTTTACAGCTACTGCTGGAGTTGAAGAAGAAAGAGTCAGAGCATCTCCTGGTTTTACTTCTCCGTTTTCTAAAGAAAGCTTAACAGGCACTTTTCCAGCTAAAGCAATCGGATAACGACCTTCTTCAAAGTCCCCTCCTAAAAGAACCCCAGGCTTTGTAGAAACTATGCCTATCATATTAGAGCCAGAAGTTGCTTTTTTGACAAACCCTCCTCCTGCCTGAATGCCAACTATTTCACCAGAACTTAAATTATCATCTGAAAAGTAAACTTCAGCAATATCAGCTCCATCACTTGTCCAGCCAGTAGCTTTAATATTGCCATCAACATGCAAGGCATAACCTGAAGCTGGTGAGGTTGTTCCAATACCAACCTGTTGTGAACCATGATTAACATACAAAATAGTAGTAGTTGTGTTAGCAACCTCAAAAGTATCTTTAACAATAACATTGCCAGTGCCTGCTGCTGACAATGTCAAATCATAATTGCCAGAGGCACTGTCTGTTTGAACATAGCCAGGTCCTGAAAACTTTAAATATGAAGCTGAAGTATTAGTAAAAATTAAATCATAGGACAAAGAAACATCGCCCGGTGAATTAAAGGAAACTGGAACATCATACTTGCCCTGAACAGTACTTAAAGAATAAATGTCATCACTTCCATGGTCAATGTCAAAAAAGTCTCCCACAAAATCACCATCAGCGTCAATATCAAATAATATGGCAGTAGAAGAAGAAACGGGGGAAATATCAATATCAACAATAGCAGAAGTTGTAGCTACTGACTGAATGGTTAAAGCAGAATTATCTTGATCGTCCTGGTCAATTAATAAAGCTGTCATATCACCTCCTGCTGTAACATATATTTCTGTTCTCGCTTCAGGGCTAGTCGTTCCAATGCCAACCTTACCGTCATTCTTAATCACCATTTTTGTGTCAGCTTCTTTGCCCCCAGCTGAAGAAGTATCGAACGAAAGCCGTGTAGGAATACTGCCTTCGCTCACAGTCCCATCAACGTAAACCCTAAACGCACCCACTAAATCTGTAGCCCCGCCTACGCCGTCAGTAGTTAGCGCTGTTACAGAACCTATCTCCTCGCCCTCACTCAATACTGTAGGCGAACCAATTGTTCCAGCGCTATTGATAAATATAAGATTGGGAGGATTATTCTCATTGGCGCTGGCTAAGCGTATATCACAGTCTGTCTCATTTTCCAGATGTAAAACCTCTGCCGGCGCTGCTGTCCCGATCCCTACATTCCCGTCATTATCTATCACAAAAGGAGTTGCGTCTCCCACCTCGTCATCAACCCTGAATATCTCCCCTCCTGTGGCGCTGACAATATGGAGGGTGCTGGTTGGGGTGGTGGTTCCAATGCCAACCTTACCAGCGAAATAGTTAGTTGCTCCTCCTGTTTCATAAATACCATAGCGAGTGCCACCAGAGTCATTTAAATCAAGGTAAACTCCGTATTGAGTTCCCCCATTACCACCATCAGTAGCATATATTCCGTAAGCTACATCATTGTCATAAGTTGTTAAACTATTGCGAATAGCTTTTATATCCAAAGCGTCTGAATCATTTTCCGCTATAATGCTATTGTAAACCCCTGTTATAGATCCGTCTGCTCCTCTTAACTCATTAAATATATTGGTAAAGTCAAAAGTACCATGTGAGCTGGTAGAATTAAGGAAATTATGAGTGCCTATGCCATACATTTCCTCATTGCTCCCAATAGGATTAAACTTATTGTAAATCCCTGTCATATCTGCATACCTGCTTTGCCAAGAAATATCATGGTAAATACCATAATGCTGGTCAGCTGAAGCTCCTTCAATAGCAGCGCCTGAATTGGTTTCAATATATAATCTTGCTTGTTTGTTCTTGTCTGCTGGCATTTCACCAATTGACATGCTGCCTGTTCTGCTTATTTCAAAAATAGGAGAAGATTCAAAATTAGTAGCATAAATCTCAAAAGCATTTCCTTTAATAATCTTGGCTGCTGTAGGTAAAGTATTTAGAACAGGGGCAGAACTCATATTAGCATAGCCTTCATAATACCCAGGTATCCTGATCCAGTACCTAGCAGCGCTGTCTGGAGAAAGGGTGGTGGAGGTCCAATCAGAAGGTGGGGTGAATGTGAGAGCCCCATCTTGAACAAATCCTTCAGTGCCATCAAACATGTGAATTTGCTCCCAGGAATCACCATCATAATATTCCCAGTAAAACCCAGTTTTCAGACCAGCGCTATAAGTGGCTGCGGTTGAAACATCAAAATACACACCAGAAAAAGGACTGGAATAACCAACGTAAAATAGGCCATCACTTGAAGCGCAAATATTCTCATCGTCCTGGGTCCAAGCGCTAGCATCATAAGTATAGGTTTTGTGAGCTGAAGTATCAAAGCTCGGGTTTATAGAAACAGCGCCTCCTGTGCTTGAACCTCCAATCACTAATCTTTCTGCAGGATCATCTGCTCTCAAACCTATATTCCCATCCTGACCAACATAGAAGAATGAAGAGGAAGCAGAAGAGGAGGTGGCTACTTCAAAAACACCAATAGGAGAGGTAGTTCCAATGCCAACGTTGCCAGCGCTACTGATATATATTCTCGACTTTGAACCGCTAATATCATAAATATTAAAGCCGCTTGCGCCTGGGTAGTTCTCAACATTTAATCGGAAGCCCTGATTGGTAAGATTGTCTGTGGCAAAAATAATCTGCGCATCAACATCCCCTGAGTCCCCTGAGTCTTCCCTGTCCCCCCAAAGATAAAGCGTGGCAGCAGTAGCTCCCTGATTACTAATGCGCAAATGCTTATCGTACACCTCAAGGCCTTCAGCAGGATTCGTCGTTCCAACCCCCACATCCCCACTAAAGTAAGCCTCGCCAACAGCATTAATAGCGCCACCAGAGAAAGAGGTCGTGCTTACTGCCAAGCTCCCTGAAACATAAGCATTAGAAGAAAATATGGCTTCACCAGTTGATTGGAGTTGAGTCAGGGTTGTTGTAGCTAAAGTGCTGGTACCAGAAACTGTAAGATTGGTTAAGTAAAGGTCATTTAAATCCATTTTGTTCACTTCAAGCATTGTGATTGTTGTTGTAGCTAAAGTTGATGTAGCTTGAACAGTTAATTGACCTGCTAAGTGAGAAGTGTCAGAAACATAAAGGTCTGTTGTTGAAGAATAAGTGGTTGAGGCCTGAGCTACTCTTAGTTGATCATTGATTTCCACCCAATTACTATCAAACTCACCATAGATTAAAGCAGTGGAGGAAGCTGCATCAGAGTTTTCTATGTATAATTTGTTAGAACCTGTTTCATAATATCCTGATTGGTAGCCGATGAAGACATTGCTACCTCCTGTGTAAGCGTCATTGCCTCTGCCTGCTTGGTAGCCAAGGAAGACATTGCTGGAGGAAGAGGCATACCTGCCTGCTGCATAACCAATTACTGTATTAGCAGAGGTTCGTTGGGCAGAACTTCTTAAAGCTTCATAACCAATGGCAGTATTGAAGTTCCCCGAAGTATTCATCTGAAGAGCATAAGTGCCAATAGCTACATTCTGTGCCCCTTCAGTATTTTCACTCATAGTTTGCTTGCCAATAGCTACATTGCTTGAGCCAATAGTATTGGTCGTCAGGGCAAAAGCTCCCAAAGCAAAGTTCCAATAACCTGTTGTATTTGCATCTAATGCCCAGCTTCCAATAGCCACGTTAGCACTTCCATTTGCACCCCTTGCTACTGTAAGGTAACCAGCATTCCTTCCAATAAAAACATTATCATCTGAAGTAGTGGCAGAAGCACCAGCATTATCGCCTATGAAAATATTATTTTGTCCTTCTCCCTGAATTAAACTTATACCAGCATCTTTCCCCAACATCACATTCTTATCTGTATCATCTGTTCTCAATAACTGTCCCAAGCTGGAAGTAATAACTAAATCCCCTGTTGAGGTGGCTCTTTGGTCAACATACACACTCCCATCTGTATGGGTTAATCTTAATTGAGGGTTGGTGTCATCTAAAATATCAAGTTTTCTGTCAGGGCCTGTGGTGTTGATGCCGACGTTGCCACCTTCTTTTATGACCAATGGCGTAGTAAATGAACTCCAATCAGTAGTATTGTATTCTACAATTGCTAAATATCCTGCAGACGCATCATAAATCGCCCATCCTTCATTATCATCTGTGTCTTTCAATCCGATAATAGGCGAAGTATCAGCTATGACAAATTTCCTCTGTGGCGCCGTCGTCCCAATCCCCACATTCCCACTAAAGTAAGCATCGCCAACAGCATTAAGAGCTGCACCAGAGAAAGAGGTTGTGCCTATTCCTAAGTTTCCTGAAATATATGCATTGGAAGAGAATATGGCCTCACCAGATGATTGGAGTTGAGTTACAGTTGTCGTAGCTAAACTTGAAGTTCCAGAAACTGTAAGATTGGTTAAGTAAAGGTCATTTAAATCCATTTTGTTCACTTCAAGCATGGTTATGGTTGTAGTTGCTAAAGTTGATGTTCCGTAGACAGTTAATAAAGTAGTGGAGGCTTGTGGCATGGAAACCAGTCCTCCTGAAGGGTCTATGATTAGGTTCCCGCTTGAGTCTGCTTGAAAGTCAGTATATACATCAGTGCTGGTATAAGTTAATCTTAATTGAGGGTTGGAAGAATCAAAGACTTCTAGTTTTCTGTCTGGGGAGGTGGTTGCGATGCCAACATTGCCACCAAAGTATGATTTATCGTCAAAAACATAAAGTCCATAGGTATTAGTTCCTCCGTCTGCATCTATATAAACACCATAAGCATCATCATTTCCTCCCGTGTCGTAGGCATAAAAATAACCACCGTATACATCTCCACCATCAGATTGAGCTTGAGCAGAAATACCTCTAGCAATATCATCTGCGTAGGCATAAAAATAACCAGCTGTAGCATCGGCTGAACCACCAGCGCTGTCATCAGCATCAGCATCAACATTAATGCCATAAGTCACATAGTTGGCAGTGCTATTAAGGTTAGTGGATATATCCAAGCCATAGGAAATTCCAGAATTATAGGAAACAGAAATATCCTGACCATAGTTTGTTTTTGAATTAAGTGTTAAGGGAGCTATTGGGCTATCTGTGCCGATTCCTATCTTTCCATCATTTCCTACATAAAGGAAGGAGGAAGAAGCTGCAGAAGTGGTAGCGACCTCAAAAATGCCAACAGGGGTGGTAGTCCCAACGCCTACTTTAGCGTCAAAAAAAGCATTAGAAGAAAAGATAGCTTCACCTGAAGCTTGTAATTGAGTCAGGGTTGTTGTAGCTAAAGTAGAGGTTCCTGAAACTGTGAGATTGGTTAAATAAAGATCATTTATGTCTAGTTTGTTAGCTTCCAGCATGGTAACTGTTGTTGTAGCTAAAGTACTTGTGGCTGTTACCGTCAGAGTGGTTAAAGTAGTATTTCCTTCAACGCTTAAGCCTCCGAGACTGTGTAGTAAGGTTGAAACATCTAAGTTAGTGGAAGTGGCATTAGAAAAAACACCTGTTGAAGCTGAATTAGCTCCAATAGCAGCGCCGTCTATTGCTCCAGAATCAATATCAACATTAGTAAAGGTTTGATTGTTTATGTCTTGTGAGGCTGACCAAGTTAAACCTGCCCCTATTGTGCCTTCTGTTACGGTTCCTAAGTGAGAACTGCCTGTCACAAAGAGATTACTTGTTGTAGCATCTCCTGAATTATTGATTCTTACAGAAACAATATCATTTGTATCTAAAGTTTCTGATTCTAACATGGTGGCAGAAGTTGTAGCTAAGCTAGAAGTACCTGAAACTGTAAGATTAGTTAAATAGAGAGCGCCTAAGTCCATCTTGTTCACTTCAAGCATGGTTATGGTTGTAGTTGCTAAAGTGCTTGTCCCATAGACAGTTAGGAGAGTCGTTGAAGCCTGTGGCATGGAAACCAACCCTCCTGAAGGGTTGATGATTAGGTTGCCGCTGGAGTTTGTTTGAAAGTCAGTGTATACATCAGTGCTGGTGTAGGTTAGTCGCAGTTGAGGGTTGGAAGAGTCAAAAACTTCTAATTTTCTGTCTGGGGAGGTGGTTGCGATGCCGACGTTGCCAGTATTATCCACAACCAGTCTGGCTCCATATGCCATATCATAAATCTTAAATTTGTCATCGTCAGAAGTATCACTTAAAAGTGCCCACTCTACAACTCCTCCATCTGCAAATTGTAATTGTGCATCACTACCTGCTGTTCCATCAATTTTCAAAATAGTATGACTATTAGAACCTGTAATATGTAATTCGGCGTCAGGGCTATCCGTCCCAATACCCACATTGCCCCCACTTGGATTAATATATAGGTTACCAGTTGAAGTTGCCTGTAAGTCCACATAAACACTCCCATCTGTATGAGTTAATCTTAGTTGGGGGTTGGTGTCATCTAAGACATCAAGTTTTCTGTCGGGGCCTGTTGTCCCAATGCCGACGTTGCCTGTATCTAAAATCCTCATCCTATGAGACCCACCGGCATAAAAACTAATATAGTCATTGCTACCTGACTCTGTTGAAGCATACAACGTCATTCCTCCACCTTGTCCAGCACCTCCATAATCACCCCCATACATCCTCATATAAGCACCGCCAGCCACATTGCTACCACCCAACATAAGTAATGAACCTGAATCAGCACCTTGCTCTATATAACTTTCGCCTCCAGAACAGTAAAGCTCTAATCCACCATCAATATCCAATGTAGCATTCGGCCCCGTTGTCCCAATCCCTACATTCCCACTAAAGTAAGCATCGCCAACAGCATTAAGAGCTGCACCAGAGAAAGAGGTTGTGCCTACTGCCAAACTACCATCAACATACGCATTGGAAGAAAATATGGCTTCACCAGAAGCTTGAAGTTGGGTAAGGGTTGTTGTCGCTAAGGTGCTGGTGCCAGAAACGTTCAACAAGGTAAAGTTAGAACTTGAAGCATAAAGATGAGACCATTGCCTGCCAGAAGAACCCAAGTCAAAGCTTAAAGAGGTTGAGGGAATAATGTTCTGAGCTGTTGTAGTTCCGTAAATATCCAGCATTGTTCCTGGTGAGGTTGTGCCAATACCAACATAAGAGGCCGCTGTTGTTGCACAGAGGGTGTTCCCAGAGAATATCCATGTTCCATCATTGCCAGTTGGCAATCCTGTTAAATTAGCGCCACTGCCATAAAAAGTTGTGGCTCTCAGATTTCCCAAAACATCTAAATCATAGTAAGGAGTTGTTGTTGCAATGCCAATATATCCAGTTGAAGATGCTATTCTCATTCTTTCTGTTCCAGAAGAAACAAATAAAAGGTTTTCACTTGAAGTTGAAATTAAATCCCCTTTTGTTTGCAAGGTTAAATCTCCCAAAGTTGTCTGCCATACAGAGGCAGCTCCTGCTGTAATAGTTGCGCTTCCAGACGGCGTTAAAGAAATAGTGTTTCCAGAAAGAGTAATATCTCCTTCAGAAACATTAAAGCCGCCTAGAGACGCAACCATTGTCTTTTCTGTGTCAAGGTCGTAATAAATACTGTTTATTCCAGCGTAAAGAAACCCGCTAATTACCAAAAAAGATGGTAAAACAGCTAAAATTATACCTAGTATTTTGTTTTTTGACCTTTTCAAAACCATTTACATTATATATATGCTAAATACTGATGTTTTACATCAAAACAAAGGCAACCTGAGCAGGGCTCTAAAATAGAGACATTTTAAATTAAAGCCCTGCTAGTTGACCTGATCGTAAGCAACGAGAAAGATTTGGTAGACCCTGATGCTCATGGCATTGCCTACCCGAACATCAAGGTGCCAGTCATCAGTATCTGTTGGTATGGTGACTGTCTTAATGTAGGCTTCGCCTTGAGTCAAAGAGGTAGAGGCAGAAGGAGGAACAGTAAAGCTAAAGTCCTCTGTTCCGTCTGTGTCATTGTAGACTCTCCAGCTTGAAGAAGCTGTTGTTGTTGAGTCAGCATACCTTATCACAAGCTTGTGCACCCTGGTTGTATCCGCCAAAGCAGCTGTGAAAGCATAGTCCTCTATGGGAATGGAAACATCGGTGTAGCTGGTTGATGAGGTTTGAGCTGGAATGTCAAAGCCGAATATAGGGATGATTTCCCTGGCTATCATTTCCCCTGTTTTTCTTACTGCAGCTGGTGTTGCAGTAGAAAATATATTGCCCCCTACAAATAAATGATCACTGCCTGTCACAACTACATTTCCAGAAGCTGCATCAAAAGTTAAGTCCCCGCTTCCAGAGGATAATGTCACAGCTCCCTGGCCTGTAATATCACCAACCCCTGTTATATTGCCACCACTCATAACAAGATTCCCTCCTTTTATAATGACACCACCCGAGGTGACAACCAGCTTGCTGGTAGTTGCTGTGTCCCAGATAAACACTTTGTTAGCTTCAAGATAAGTCAAGGAAGTTGTAGCTAAACTGCTTGTTGCTGAAACACTCAACAAAGTGAAGTTAGAACTTGAAGCATAAAGATGAGACCATTGCCTGCCAGAAGAACCCAAGTCAAAGCTTAAAGAGGTGGCTGGGATAATATTCTGGGCTGTTGTTGTTCCATAAATATCAAGCATTGTTCCTGGTGAAGTTGTGCCAATACCAACATAAGAAGCCGCTGTTGTTGAATACAAGGTATTACCAGAGAATATCCAAGTGCCATCACCTCCTGTGGGAAGACCTGTTAAATTAGCGCCATCACCATAATAGGAAGTAGCTCTAATAGAACCATCAACATCAATATCATAATAAGGAGTGGTGGTTCCAACACCTATTCTTCCAGAGACCAAAACATTGCTGTCTCCAATAATCTCACCTGAAGCTTGAAGCTGAGTCACGGTTGTGGTAGCCAACGTGCTTGTTCCTGAAGCTGTCAAAGTAGTTAGGGTGGTGTTTCCTTCAACAGAAAGAGCACCAATAACGTGAAGCAAGGTGACAATGTCCATGTTAGTTGAAGTGGCATTGGAAAAAACACCTGTTGAGGCGGAGTTAGCTCCAATTGCAGTGCCGTCAATTGCTCCAGAATCAATATCAACATTAGTAAAGGTTTGATTGTTAATGTCTTGAGCAGCACTCCAGGTTAAACCAGCCCCAATTGTACCTTCCGTGATTGTTCCCAGGTGAGATTGACCTGTAACATAAAGATTGCTTGTTGTAGCATCCCCTGAATTATTGATTCTTATTGAAGCAATATCATTGACATCAATATTCTCTGCTTCAAGCATAGACAAGGTTGTAGTTGCTAAGGTGGATGTTCCTTCAGCAACAAGAAGATTTGTGTGCAAAGTGCTTGTTGCAGTAAAGTCAGTTGTTGTTCCATAAACACCAGTAAACTGGTCAAAAGCAGAAGTGCCGATTACTTCAAATTTAGTTCCTATGGTTGTGGTAGAATTTGACCCTATAACTACAGTCTCTGTTGGATCTACAAGATAAACTTTGCTTGAAGAAGTGGTCCAAGCCCCAGAACCAGTTCCACCAGACAGAGAAATAAAAGATGTCCAGGATCCACCAGAATCCTTGTACTGCATAATGCCCGAGCTGTCTCTAATGCCATAGCCTGCAGAAGAAGTGGCTTTATTAAAGTTAAGGTATCTGTCAGCTCCACTTAAAATGGCATTCCCCTCAACAGTCAAAAGAGCAACAGGAGAAGTGGTTCCAACACCAACATAGCCAGTTGAAGAGGCAATTCTCATTCTTTCGACTCCAGAAGCAAAAAGCAGAACGTTCTCGCTTGAAGAAGCAATTAAATCCCCTGCTGCCTGCAAGGTTAAGTCCCCTGCTGTTGTCTGCCAAGTGGAAGCAGCCCCTGCTGTAATGCTAACAGCTCCTGTTGGGTTAACTGTGACAGTCTGGCCTGTCATTTCAGAAGAATCCTCTACTTTCACAGTTCCAGTGTCAATGTCATAATACATGTTAGCTGCAAACAGAACTCCAGCTGCGATTATCAAGGATAAACCAATGAAAACACCAGAAACTACTCTCGTTCCTTTCAGTAATTTTATTCTTGGTTTAAATATTTTCATATTTTTATTATTTTTCGACCTTTAATTAAAAAACAAAATTAATTTATTCTGTCATAAGCTGCCAAAAACACTTGAAACACTCTTATTGTTTTTGCGGCTGATGGTGATTGCAATTCCAAAGTCCATTCAGTTGAAGGAATATTCAAGACCTCTGTCACATAAGAAGTTCCCTCTGACATATCAGAAGCATTTAAGCCGCTTAAAGTGAAATTATCTGAACTTGAAGCATTGCTAACGTCATACACTCTCCATAAAGAAGAAGAGGCCGCGCTTAAATCATCAGCATATTTAATAATCAATCTGTAAACTCTTTCAGAACCCGGCAAAGGATCTGGTGAAGAAGAAAAAGGATTGGCAGTAATGTTTTTTGAAACTCTGAAATATGTAGTGGTGCTTGTTTGAGAAGGCATGTCATAGCGGTAAATCGAAGCAGAGCCCCTGAAAACCTCTTCCCCTGATTTCCTTACGGTAGAGTCAGTGGAAGTGCTAATGAAAGTGGAGGCAGTGCTTGTTCCAACCAAAGTCATGCTTCCGTCATTTGAAATAACAAAAACATTTTCACCTGAAGTTCTAAAATGAACCACATCTCCAGACCCGGTCTGATCAACAATGAACACAGGATCAGTAGAGGAAGCTGAAAGCGTGGTGTTGCTGAAAGAGACACCAGCTGCTGTTAAAGTGCCGCTTACTGTCAAATCCCCTTCAATGGTAACGTTTCCATCTGTGTCAATGCCAAAACCAGGGGCTGAAAAACTATTGCTCAAATTAACAGGACCTAGAAAGTTAGCGGTAGCATTTACAGTTAAAAGGTCTGAAGCATCAGAGCCCAATGTGGTAGAGTCCCCAACCCCCAAGTCCTTTATTCCAGCAGAACCAGAAACAGACAGAGCGCTAAAAACAGCATTCCCGCCAACCTGAATACCAGGAGAGCCAATATAAACAGGGGCTTGGGGATGAGTGGTTTGAGGAGGATAGCTCTGTAATTTCTGGCTTAAATTTCGGAAAGATAAAATATCACTTTCCCATTCTTGCATTTCTTTAATCTTCAGAGCCAATTGATCTAACCTGGTATTGTCTGTTTTAATAATCTGTTGAACTATTTTCTGAACAGGATGAGTTTCAATAATTTTTTCTTCAACAACTTCTGGCTCTTTTCTGGGCTCCTGTTCTCTTTCTAAAACTAAAACCCTGAAACTTGATTTTTTCCAAGGCCTTAAAACAAAATCCAACCCTTGGCTTAACCCTTGGCGAAAAGAGTAAAAAAATCCTTGAGCAACTCTTTCTTGCTCTATGTTCTCTTTAATAACTTCAACAACATTGCCAGTTAGATTGCCAACAAACTTTGCTGGCTTTTCAGAAATAAGAAAAGAAGCAAGGAAAATAAGGCAGAATAAAGAAAGACCAACAGCAGCTATTCTTTTCCAATTCCATTGAGGAGCAATAAACTGAACAGGCTCTTGGACCTTCACTGGTTCTTTCTTAGGCCTTGTTATATTTTCTAAATAATCATCTACCCATTCTCTGGTTGTAACCCAGTTTCTGCCCAGCTTAACTGCTTTTAGTTTTCCTTGGCGCGCTCTTAAACTCAAATAATCCTGAGAATAGACCTCAGAATATTGAGCAGCTTTTTTCAAAGAAATGTATTCTTTCTTGCTTTGTTTGCTTTCGTTGTACTTTTTTACTCTTTCTAAATACTCGTCCATCCACTCTTTTGTGGTAACCCAGTTTCTGCCCAGCTTAACTGCTTTTAGTTTTCCTTGGCGCGCTCTTAAACTCAAATAATCCCGAGAATAGACCTCAGAATATTGAGCAGCTTTTTTCAAAGAAATGTATTTCTTGTTCTCTTGCTGCTTTACATTAGAAGATTTGTTATTTTCTGCCCCCTTCATATTATGTAATTATCGTCTATCCGATATATCTTGTCAACTAGTATCTGTGGATAAAAAGTGAATAATTAAAACCCTATCGGAAAACAAAAAAAAACAGGCCTTTTAAGCCCGCTTTTTGCGCCAAAAACTTTTTTAGAAAACCTGAATGTGTTTTTTAGAGAAAACTTCCTTTAAATCAGGGTCTTCTTGGTCCAGCTCCACAACCCGAGCATGCGTAATCTCAACACCCATTTCTTCTTGCAGAGCCAATAACTTTTTAGACACATCTTCTTCAGAGTGGCTGCCAACAGTTAGAACTTGAAGGTCCCCTTTTCCTTGCTCAACATAAGAGCCAAAAATATATAAGGATTCAAGGCCATCAAGCCCTTCAAAATCTTGCTTTAGCTTGCTTTCAGGACTGAAGCTCTGCAAAATAATCTTTTTATATTCTTCAAAAAAAGGATATTCCTTGTTTAAAAAGAAATATCTTTCTTTTTTCTTTGATTGATCAGACAAAATGCCTTCTTTTTTCAATTCAAGAAGCTTTTTATGCACATTGGAAGAGTCTTCTTTTATCTTTTTCGCTATCTCGTTTACATAAAACTTCTTGTCCTCATTTAAAAAAAGAAGATTTAAAACCTTTTGATTTATTTTTGAGTTTAATGAAAGCATATTATTATGGTGATTAATTACTACCTTTACTTTATTATCTAAAAACTAAGAAATTAAGTCAAGAGCTCCTTTGGAAAAATAATTAAATTCTGGTAAAATATAACTAAATCTTCTCTTTGAATAAGTTCATGCTACTCAGCTTATTGTAAAAAGCACTACTACTTATTCTTTATTATTATTTTTTGATTTTTTAAAAAAATAGATAAAGAAAAACATTAAAAGTAATGAATTATTCCTTTTTAAAATTAGCCACGATATTCCACTTTATTTTCCGAGCATTAATTACAATAAAACCAATTTTCTCTAAAACTTGCTCAAGCTCTTTTTTATAAAAAGCATAGTGGGGAATATCCTTTTCTTTACCTGATAATTTTATGAAAGTTTGAGAAGCTATCATCTTATACTTCATTTTCCCAAACTCTAGGTCTTGTTCTTCATAAATATTATCTCCTATCTTTTTAAAATTAAGCTGTTCAAAATCAGACACTTTGATTGAAAAAAGGCCTCCTCTTTTTAAAACACGGTAAATCTCTTCAAATACCCTTTCTATCTTATTCTTAAAATTATGATTAATATATTGCCAAGAGTAAACAGCGTCAAACCTCTGTCCTGCAAAGGGTAGAGGCTCCTCGAAAACAGGATGCTCAATGACGTTTATTCTGTCAGAAGCCTTTTCTAAAAGCTCTTTGTTCTCTTCAACACCAACAACTTGATATCCTAATTTAGATAAAGCAACCAAATTGCGAGCATCACCGCAAAAAACTTCCAAGATGTGCTTGGCTTTAAATCTTCTCAAAAGATCTAATTCCTCTTTTGTGAGAGAAATTCTGAAATCATGTGGATTTTCCATGATTCTACTAAAAGTTGACACTACCTAAATTGATTACTTTGACTAATACTACTTTAGATAATATCTTTAGCTTTGAAAAAAGAAAATTTATATCAAAAAAATAAAAAGCTCTAATTTCTCTCTAGAATCTTTATTCCCTCCAAAGCTGCATCACAAATAAATTCCTCTAAAGGCGCTAAATCCCCTTTTAGCTGAAAGCGTCGTAAATAAGAGTTATAAAATCTCTTTTTCCCTTGCTCTATCACAGCTGGAGCAATATTATTATTCAAAAACATAGCATTCATTATTAATCTCCCTATTCTTCCATTACCATCAGAAAAAGGATGAATTTGTTCAAATCTCCCATGGATTCGACTGACTTGAGAAACAACATCCTTTCTTTTTTGGTTCATATCCCTGATAATTTGCTTCATCAATTTCGGTACTTTTAAATAATTAGCTGTTGGCACATTCGTACCCAGAATCCTTACAGAATGCTTCCTATAGCTCCCAGCATCAGTTTTAATACCATTCATCAAAATACCATGAAGTTTGAGAATCAAATCCTCTGTAATGCTTTTGGATTTGAGAAGATAATTCAACAAGCAAGAAAGAGCTGCTTGGTGATTCTTTACCTCTAATTGCTCCACTATGTCCTTGTTAGGCAGAGCTACATTGTCAAACATAATAACCCGGGTCTCCTCTTTAGTTAAGGTACTGCCCTCTATTCTATTTGAATGATAAGTTAAACAAAGCATAAACTGATCATAGATATCAGGATTATTAGTAATCTTTTTTAAAATATTTTTTTTGGACTTACTGGCTATTATCTCTTTTTTCGCTGTCAAACTATCAATAGCAATGTATTTTTGTCCTGTATGCTTGAAATACAGCTTTTTTATACGTTCTTTGTTAAATCGCCTTGGCTGAGACTTGCCATTGATCCAGCTATTCAGAGTAGCAAAAGAGACCCCCAGGTCCTGAGCCAACCTGTTTTGCGTTTTACCAGAAAGCGCTTGGATTATTCTCAACTGTTCTTTCACTTTCATATTAACCCATCTTATGAAACTTTATAAAGTTTGTCAAATACAAAAGCAATATAAAGTTTAAATGGAAAGCTTTAAGGGCAAGTTATCAAAAACCTGTCTTATCTCTTTTTCAATCTTTAAGCCGCTTCCTAAAACAGGCTTTAATTCAGAAATAGTTTTAAAAACTCCTTTGTCATAGGATATTTTACCTAAAAATCTATCTCCAGCCCACTTTTCTATTTCTTTACTCTTTTCTTTATAAATATCCCATTTGTTAACTACAACCCCATAAGGAATATTAAAATGGTTTACTGTTTCTAAAACTCTTTTTAAATCGCTGAAACCAGAAAGCGTCGGCTCTGTCACTAAAACAACAAAATCCACTCCCTGCAGAGAAGCAATAACAGGACAGCCAGTGCCAGGAGCAGAATCAATTAACATTAAATCATAAGAAAGCTTAGAGGCCTCTTCTTTTATCTCACTCACTATTTTACCAGAACCTGTCTCTCCTGGGAAAAGATGACCAGAAAGCAAACTAAACCCATATTTTGTTTTTTTCACCCTTATTTCCCCATTCTGCACCTTTTTCATTCTAATTGCTCCTTGAGGACAAATTACTTTGCAAGCTGAACAGCCCTCACACAAAAAAGGATTAAGCTTTGGCTTTTCTTTCATTGTAATAGCTCCAAACCTGCAGTTTTGAGCGCAAAGACCGCAAGAATTGCACTTTTTTAAATCAAAAACAGACCTTAAAGAAGTCGAAACTGGTATTTTTTTACCCCAATTACCTGTTTCAGAAAGCCAAACAGCCAAATTAGGAGCATCGACATCACAATCAACAGCAACTATTTTCTTTGAAAAAAGCATACACAAGCAAGAGCAAAGCATTGACTTACCTACTCCTCCTTTGCCAGAAGCTATCGCTATTTTCATAGACATAAGTCCTTTAGTTTTCCTTTAGCATATAATCTCATTATTCTCTTTGAGTAAGGAATTTCTTTTACAATTTCAGTGTTAAACTTTTTAACAATTTTCTCTACTCCTTTTTTATCTCCCAAATCAGCTTGGTTTAAAATCACTTTCACAGGTATCTTAATTTTAGAACACAAGTCCAAAATTAACTCTAAATCATAAGCTCCCATAGGGGTTGGCTCTGTAATAGCATAGGCCAAATCACAGCCCAAAAGAGCGGCAATAACAGAACAGTGAGTGCCAGCTGCCGTGTCAAACAAAAAAAAGTCAGCTTTCTGAGTTAAAGCAAACTTCTTGGTGGCAGCAACAATAGGCCCTGTTTCTTCTAAAAAGGGCTCTGCAATTCCAGTCACCAATGCTAAATTATCCTTAACTTTGTTTAAAAAGATACTGCCTATTTTTTCTTTGTCTGTTTCAATAGCATTGTGAGGACAAACTATTTTACAGGCCAAACAAGCAGAACATAAATCCTTAATAAACAAAGGGTATTTTCCTGGAGCTTGGAAAATAGCGTTGTTTTGGCAGGTTTTAACGCACAAGCCGCATTTCTGGCACTTTTCTTTATTCAATTTAGGGAAATCAGCTGTAATTTCTTTCCCTTTGTCTAATTTTTGATTTAACAACAAATAATCGTTGGGACACTCAACATCACAATCGCAAAGAACCACTTTCTTTTTTTGTAAAACCAACTCATTGGCAAACAAAACAGCCACAGTTGACTTGCCTGTCCCTCCTTTACCGCCTGTAAAAGCTATTTTCATCTTCCTCCTCTTCTGCCAAAACCTCTTCCAAAACCACCTTGGCAAGGAACAGCTGTTTTTGCTTTCTCAAGCTCCCCTTTTTTATAGGCCTTAAAGGCCTGCTTCACTGTCATTGAAGTAGGAGACAAAAAAGCTTCAATACCAGAGGCATCTAAAACCATAAAAGCATTAGGGCCAACATTGCCAGTAATAACAGCATCAACCTTTTCTTGAGCCATTATCTGACCAGCTGAAATGCCAGCTCCTCTCATAGCCCTCACTCCAGTATTCTCAACTGCTTTAAGCAGTTTGCCTTTTCCATCAACAATTAAAAAATACAAACATCTCCCGAATCTTGGGTCTAAAGATGACTTTAAATTGTTGCCTGAAGCTGTAATGCAAACCTTCATATTTTGATTATAAACTCATAATAATAAAAGGTCAAACTTAAATATTATCCTAGTTAAGCGTCAGAATGAAATTCCCTAAAAAAGGTGGCTGTTGATGTCGTTCGGGTCTGTTCCAGCTACTCCTTCAATGCTATCCCACCACCCATCTCCGTCAGTATCCTTTGACTGAGGGTCTGTTTCAACACAGCCAGATATGGATTTTGAACAAGTTTCTTTGTCATCTCCATAGCCATCCTGGTCTGAATCTTGAAGTTGCTCAGGCTCACCGCCATAAGCAGCATAACCGCTCATAAGGATAAAAACCTTTCCTTGGTTTTGAGGATCTTTTACAAAGAATAGATAATTTTGTCGCAATGTATCTTCATCCGGTTGGGTTTCGCCCACCAAAACAATCTGGCGATCATCTTCCTGGATCATTGTGAAAGTACTAATAAAATCATCCTTTTCCTTCCATTCTACCATGTTCTCTTTTAAATGCTCCCAACATTCTTGCTCTGAGAATCCTCCCTGCTTCTGACACATTTGGATATTTTGCTGAATGCTTCCTCTTTTAACGATTGAAAGGAAATAAAAAAGAGCATCAAATTTTACTGTATTCTGCTCTTCAATTGCAATGAATTGTTGGCTATAAATCCTCCAGGATTTATCAATTGTAGATTCATCCTCTGGAGGCTCTTCTTCCACATCTTCAACTTCTTCAGGCATTTCTGTTGCTTCTTTTTCTGAAAATCCTTTTTTAATAAAAAGATAACCACCAACACCTGCACTAGCAACTATAACTATAATAATTATTATGAGGATTGGACTTATGGCTCGATTATTTTTCACACTTTTAAAACTATTCTACAAATTTCCCTTTTAGTGAAAAGTTCCTGAGCTCTATTTCAGTATCAAAGCCTCCTATTATTTCCCAAGCAAGATCGATATGAGCTAACTGATAGTCAGCTAAGTCAATTCTTGTGCCATATTCAGTATTCTGATAATTAATTCCATCTTCAGCAAATCTTTTCAGATCAACAGTATAGCTTACCCACTCTCCCTCTCTTAAAACAGGATGCTTATTATCAACAGAAAAGGTAATCGTGCTATCCATGAGGGGATGATACATTGGAATCCCAAAATCATCGCTCAATATATATTCTTCAGTGTTTGACGTGCATTTTTTATTACCACTTTCCCCTTTTTCATACGCCCCCATCCACCAATGCTTGCTGCAAGCATCTATCAACAGCCAGTATAAATTCTCTGGGGCATAGCCCTCTCCTTTGCGTTTTAGTAGAAAGACAATCCCAAATCCACCGTACCTGTCAATTCTTGCACCATAGTCAGTACATTTTTGTTCATATATATTTGGTTCAAACTTATTCAGCTTCACATCTAAACTAAAGCTTAGCTCTTCAAAATCAGCAAAATCTATGGGTATCTGCTGAATAACACCATAATAGGGCCAGCTTGAACCTGCTGGTCCTCTTTTATAATTAGTAATGACACAACCTTGTTTTTCTTCTGCGCTGGTGTCGAATTGAAGCTTTATCCTTCCGTCTTTATAAGAAATAAGTTTTTTATGTCCTTCTTTTGATTCAAGCACTATTGTTGGATCTGTTGACTTGGGATTGGGAAGGTTTTGGCAAAAATGAGTTTCAGTAGCTATTTCTGAAACTGCCCAAGCAGGTTCTGGCTGAACAGGCATCTCACACCACTGAGTTTTAGGAAGATTGCTTTCTGTAAACTCACCAAACCCCCATTCAAACTTAGTGTCTTTGAGAAGCTCTATTTCTTCATGTCCACTTTTACATGAATTACCATAACATTTATGCCCAGCAGGACAGGTCTTAGGTTTATAGAAATCATCAGCGCAGCATTCATAAGGACAATTTACTTCTTCAACTACATCTTCCTTGCTAACAGACCTAATCTCAACATCATCTATCAAAAACTCTGAATCAGGTATGACAGAAAAAGAAACTCCGCCAGAGAGAATAGGATTTTCTGTATCTTTATACTTTATTAAAAAATTATCATCCAGATAAACATTAATAATGTTATCACGGACTCTTATCTCAAGAACATGCCAACCCTCGTAATGATCAAAGGCAGCTCTCAAGGATATTAAATTAAAGTTTGCATTGATTTGTTTGCTCAGATTGATTGCTGTGCCCTTATCATTGCCCAAACCAATAAAATACTGGCTGTTTTCCTGCTCTGAGCGATATTCCCTGAAATTAACTATCATTGACCCCTCTATTCTCCTGAGCCTGAATTTTAAACTGTAGTTTTTCCATTCTTTATTAATTTTTGCTAAATAAGGACCAGCACATCTTAAAACATTATTGCCATCCACCACCTCAATGTTTGATGCAGCTGGGTTTGACTCGCCGTTATGATAAAAACCCCATTCTTTTTTATTTGTGTCAAAATTATCAGAAAAATATGTTCTTTGCCAAAAAGAGCCGCCAAACAAAACCACCCCAGCAACTGCTAATACAATTACAAGCAATACAATCCCTAAAATATATTTCTTCTTTTTCATGTTAAATTAACTTATTATCTTATTCTACCAAAAAAATTCCACAATAGCGAAAACCCTCTCGAGATTTAATCTAATATGCTGCGGGGCTAGGATTCGAACCTAGATTGCAGCGTTCAGAGCGCTGATGCCTACCATTAGCAGACCCCGCAAAAACTAAACCTTCAAGTACTTCCTGACAGCAACAAAAGAAGAAATAACACCAAGGAACAAAAGAAAAGAGAATTGAATTAAAAGAAGTGAAACTGCATTCACCTTGAAGGAGTTTAAAAGATTAAAGTCCAAAAGTAAAGAAGAAACTTGAGAGTTCAAAAACAAAAGAAAGAGAAAGAACACAATATCAAAAATTACAACAGAAAACAGAGAATAAAGAATGCCCTGGACAATAAAAGGGCCTTGGATAAACCAATTTGAAGCTCCGACCAGCTTTCTGGTTGTAATTTCCCTTTTTGAAGAAAAAATGCTTAATTTTATAGTGTTAAAAGTAATTAAAGCCACTAAAACAGCAAACACAAATATCAAAACCAATCCCCCTCTTTCAACATTGGTTGTTATTTGAAAAAGCTTGTCAATTACCCTCTTATTTTTATTATAAGAAACATTTTCTATTAAAGAAGCAAAAGGTTCATCCTCTAAAAAAGAAGAAATATAAGCGTACTGGTCTGGAGTTTGAGCTGAAATATTCAAAGAAGCAAAAAAAGGATTGTCTTCTATCTCTTCTAAGGCCTCCATCCATAAATTATCTCCCTGGTGCTCTTCAAGAAAAACCTCTTTAGCTTGCTCCTTTGAAACATAATCCACGCTTTTTATCCCTTCAGAAAACCCTAATATTTGATCTTTCACTTCTAAAATCCTGTCCTCTGAAACATCTGATTTAAAATAAACAGAAATATCCACTTTTTTCTGAGTTTCAGTTATTAAAAATAAACTTACCTGCCTAAAAAGAAAGAGAAAAGTGACAATAAAAACAACGACCATCATGGTGAAAACCACTTGAGCTGCCAGCCCTTTATTCCTCCAAAAACCCTGCCAGCCGAACTTTGTGATACGTTTAAAATTTGTAATCATAGTATGAATTTACCTTTTGGGTTGTCATGAATTATTCTGCCGTTTTCTAAAGTGACAACTCTTTTTTTCAAAGCATCAACCACTTCTTTGTTATGGCTTAGTAAAACCACTGTGGTTCCCAAAGAATGAATCTTTTTTAACAAATTAATAACTTCATAAGTGTTGTAAGGGTCTAAGTTGCCGGTTGGTTCGTCAGCCACTATTACCTCTGGTCTGTGAATCAGGGCTCTGGCTATAGCCAACCTTTGCTGTTCTCCGCCAGAAAGCTCTGAAGGAAAATTGTCTTTTTTGCCCTCAAGGCCCACAATGTCCAAGACCTTTGGAACGTCTCTCTGAGCGCTTTCATCAGAAGCTCCCAAAACCTGCATAATGTATTCTAAGTTCTCTCGGACGGTCTTATCATAAAGCAATTTGTAATCTTGGTAAACAACGCCTAATTTTCTTCTGTAATGCTGTAAATCTCTTCCCCACAAAGAGGAAACGCTAAGGTTTTTAAAAATAATATCTCCCTTGGTAGGGTCATACTCTTTCGTTAAAAGCTTTACCAAGGTGGTCTTTCCAGCTCCTGATTTTCCCACTACTGAGAGAAATTCTCCTTGCTCAATCTCAAAACTAACATTTTCTAAGGCCGTAATAAACCTGTCCTTGCATTGAAATATTTTTGTTATTCCTTTAAAGATAATCATAGAGAAATTTCTTTTTCAATAAACTTATCTAAGCTCCCGTTTAAAACATCATCAACTTGAGAGGTCTCAATATCAGTCCTGTGGTCTTTTGCCAAAGAATAAGGATGAAAAACATAACTTCTGATTTGATGGCCGAACTCAACAGAAACCTTTTTTCCTTTAACTTTTTCTAATTCCTTTTCTTTTTCCCTTTCTTTAAGCTGTAAAATTTTTGCTTTTAAAATATTCAAAGCGATTTCTTTGTTTCTCTGCTGATACCTTTCTGCCTGGCAAGAACTCTGAAGCCCTGTTGGTAAATGAGTAATTCTAACAGCAGTTTCACGCTTGTTCACATTCTGACCTCCCTTGCCAGAAGAACGAAAAGTATCTATTTTTAAATCTTCCGGCTTTATCTCCATCTCAACCTCTTTTGATATTTTTGGCAAAACATCTACTTTGCAAAAAGAAGTGTGCCTCAAGCTCTTTGAAGAAAAAGGAGAAATCCTTACCAATCTATGAACTCCTGTTTCTTTTTTCAAAAAACCATAAGCATACTTTCCTTTAATCTCCATAACGCCCTCTTTCAAGCCAATTCTTCCTTCAGGGCCACCCCCTTCCCCAAAACTCTCTGATAAAACCCTAAAAGACCAATTCTTTTTCTCGACAAATCTTTTATACATTTCAAAAATCAAAAAAGCCCAATCTTCAGCATCTCTTCCACCAGCCCCTGATTTAACCGATAAAATAGCAGAACCTTGGTCATACTTTCCAGAAAGAAAAAATTCCGTTTTCAATTCTTTTATCTTATTCTCTAACTCTCCTAATTTCTCCTCTATTTCCTCTTGTTTAACAATAGAAAAAAACTCTTTTAAAGAAGAAAGCTCTTTTTTTAAAGAATCTAACTTTTCCTTTTTTTCTTTTAAAGAAGAAAGCTCTTTTGCTTTTTCAATTTCTTTCCAAAAGTCAGGTTTTTCTGACTCTTTTTGAAGCTTTTCTAAATTACCAATGTCAAAGACGTTGCTCCATTTCCTGGAGCTCCTTAAGCAGTTCTTTTGACTTTTGTTCAGCTTCCTTCATTCCTCTTTTATACCATAAAATTCCTCTTTTAAAAAGAGCTGATTAACCCCCCAGCATAAAATAATTTGTAAATTTCCTTTTTGTTTTTAAGGACTTTTTCCACCCCAGCCATTTCTTCAATAGATCCCTGAAAATCAGGTTCGCATATGTATTGATAACCATTTTTTTCCCACTCAACCTTATTCCAAGTTCTTGTTTCCTGCCAATTAGCCAAAAGCGCTTCTCTTAAAATGCTGTCCATCTCTTGTTCTCTCATGCCCTTAAAGTTGCCGTAATAAGACATGGCCCAAACAGGTCTCTGTCTGCAATGAATAACTTCCAAGCCCATGAAAATTCCTTTGCCTGTGTAATATACGTCTCTGTAAAACCAATCCCCTTCCTGCCATTCAAGCTGGGTGGACCCATTTAAAACCGCCTTGGTTTTGCCAGCAGAACCAGCATAAGTTTTGGTCCTTGCTTTCAATAAAAATTGTGTAATTTTTTCCATATCAGAGCCAGCGATCGGACTTGAACCGATAACCTACGCTTTACGGGAGCGTTGCTCTGCCTTTGAGCTACGCTGGCTTTTAGGAAAATTAATCAATGGCTGATCGGCAGTTCCTGCGAGTTGACTCGTTCTGAATCCTATTGCAGAGAGATTTTTCTTGTAACCTTTGAGCCACATTGCGATAACAAGTATCTTTTGAGAATTGGTGTTGCGTTATCTGATCACATATAGCTGAATCAGCTAATTCTGAACCTACATTACTGTAGCAAATATCCTTCTCTTGCTGAAGTTCTATTCTATCGCAGATAGACAAATCTTTTAATTGCCAGCCAATCCACCTGTAGCATGACCATTTTATTTCCTGATTTGTAATTTTATCGCATATACTTAAATCGTTCAAATGATGAGCCACTTCATGGTAGCAAAGATTCCGGCTGGTGCCATAGCGATACTCAACATCCACTGTTTCCATTTCATCGCACAGCGACAAAGCATCAAATTTTTGAGCCAACACTTGATAGCAAGAATCTCTCAAGGACCCACTCTCCATCTTCTCACAAAAAGAAACATCTTCCCTGTTCAAAGCAATAGCTTTGTAGCATTCATTTTTCTTGAACCAAGAACTTTTTGTTTCTTCACAAACAACAGGATCATCCAGTTCGTCCTGTAAATGGGAATAACACTTTCCTTGCTCATCCACGTGCTCTATAAGATAGCATATGGAAATATCATTCAGGTTTTGAGCAACTTCTCTGTAGCATCGTGCCTTTTCGCTTCGAGCGTTTACTATTTTATCGCACACAGAAAGATCATTCAAATTGCCTGCAATTATCCTATAGCATCTGCTCTGTTGAAATTGGTCCTGCACGCTCTCGCAAAGACTCGGGTCTCTTGAGGCCTTGAAGATGTGATAATAACAGTCTGATTGACTGTAGCCCATTTGTATCTTATCACATAGAGAAAGGTCTCCTTGGGAAATAGCCCTTTCATAATAATCTTTGCTTTCTTGTTGTGCTCTAACAATCTCTATCCATGACCTCAAAATAGGGGTTGCGATATAAATGGACACGGCGGTTAATAATCCTATAAGAATGAAAAACAGCTTATCGGTCCTGCTAAGATGCTTGAAGCGAATAAGAGAAATAATAACATAAATCAAGCCGAAAAATGACCCCGCAGCCAGAATAAAAGAAAGCTGGAACATAGCCATGACTCCTGCCCATGCTGGGTCAGCAACCCTTCTTGTCGCTATCAAAATAAAAACAAAATAGCACACTGCACCAGCAAAGAAAAAAAGGCTGATATAGCCAATTGCTCTTTGGAATTTGCTTCTTTTCTTTTTTACTCCTCTGTCCAAGCTAATTTTTGTTTGTTCATCCATGGTTCCATTATAGAGAAAACAACCTATTTTTCCAATAATTTTAAGCACTTTTTAATCCTGTGAAAATTTTCTTTTTCTTTATCGCCTTTAAAATACATTTCAAGAAAGATGACTTTTTCTGCTTTCTCTAAGAAGAGATAGATTATTCTAACGCCGCTTTTAGAACCCCTCCCTTTCAATGCCTTGCAAGCAAATTTCCTTAATTTACAGACCCTTATTCTCTCAGAGCAAAAATTGGGTATCAAAAAAACACTCCTGTTGTCAATTCTATGAATATGAAAAAGCTCAATAGCGTTTCTTTTAGCTACTTCTAAATCTTGAGAAAGAGTTCTGAATCGTTTGGACAGCCTCCTAAGATCCTTTTTAAACTCAGGGGTTTCTTCATAATTTATCATAATTTCTTACAGAGGTCTTAGGGGTACGATAAAAAACAGCTTCATATTCAAGAGGCTCACCTACTTTTGCTGTCACCCAAGGAACATCTTGGTGAGAGTATTCTGTTAACTCCTTAGCGTTTTTATCTGAAAGCCGGTTAAGAACATCATTAATGTGATCCAACTCTCTGGCATCCTTTAACTTAGATAGATCAGATTTCCTCAAAGGAATGTATTTTTTCTGTTCTCTGGTAAAATATTTGCTTTTTATTCTCTCAATTTCCTTTTTCTTTTCCATGTCTTTTATTATCTTTTCAAATTCAACAGGTGTTGGCCCATATTTGTTCTTAATATAGGTAGCACCAATTAGCTGTTCTTCATACTTTTCATAAAAGTCAAAATCAATGAAGTAAAGGAGTTTGTAAAGAGCTGTTTCTCCAATGTTCGGCTTAGCTCCTGCTTTTTGTAAGATATAAAGCAAAACCTCTTTAAACTTCTCTATATTCCTCTGAGGCACGTTTATTCTAATCTCCTTGTTCTTTTTAACTTCCCTCTCCTTCTTCAAAACAACTTTTAAGGGCTTTTTCCCAGCTAAAAAATCGCCCAGAGTCATGCCAAAAAGACCTGCAAGCTCTTTAGCTTGAGAAATGGATAAATCACGTTTCCCCTGTTCGATTAAAGCAAAAGTAGGTCTTGAAATGCCCAAGGTCTTTGCCAAATGCTCTTGAGAAAGTCCTTTCGCCTTTCTTAATTTTTCAATTCTTTTGCCAACCATTTTTTCATTATATCTATGTAAAAATAATTGTCAAGGTTCTGAGTAAAAAAATTTAACTTTGGAGCGGCAGACGGGATTTGAACCCGCGATCTTCTGCTTGGGAAGCAGACGTTCTGCCAGCTGAACTACTGCCGCCTATTTTACTTTCTCTAATATTCTTTTCCAAAAACTCTGGTTTTCCAATCTTGTTTCTGAAGATGTTGAAGAAAGAGGAAAAGAAACAACAGTTTCTCCCTGTTTCTTAAAATTAAGTTCATCTCTGGCTATTTTCTCTAAATACTCTAATTCGTCTTTTTCTAAAATCCTTCCTTCAAAAACCTCTTTTTCTTTTAAAACCCTTTCCATTTCTTTCTGAAAAAACAAAGTTCTTTTTTCTAAGTCCTTTCTCTGCAAAGACAGCCTAATATTGTTAAAACAAAAGAAACAAAACAAAACAGCTAAACAAATTATTAAAACCCACTCTTTTTTATTTCCCCTTTTTGTCATATAATTAAAGAATGAAAAAATCAATTAAATTGGTTTGGATAATCTTTGTGGCTCTCATTGCCCTTTCCATGCTTTTTTCTTTACTTTGGCCTCTGTTCTTAAAATAACCTAAGTTTTCAAAATATCCAAGAAAACTTGAGAAGGAATATTCACTTTTCCTTTTTCTTTTAATTCTTTTTTTCCCTTTTTCTGCCTTTCTAAAAGCTTTCTTTTTCTTGTAACATCACCACCGTATAAAGGAGCTGTCACGTCTTTCCTTGCAGCTTTTTTAGTTTCTCTGGCTATTATCTTACCTTCAACAGAAGCTTGCAAAGAAACTGAAAACTGCTGTTGAGGCAAAACGTTTTTTAATTTCAATAAAAGCTCTTTGCTCAAAAGAAAAGCTTTTTCTTTGGGCAAAATCCTTGATAAGGCCTCTTCTTTGTTGCCTGCTATCAAAATATCAACTTTAACCAAATCACTTTCTCTGTATTCTTTTTGCTTGAAGCTGAAAGAAGCATAACCTTGAGACAAACTCTTTAAGTTATCATAAAAAGAACCTGAAATTATCTCTCTTAAAGGACCTTCACAGATCAACAATGACTTCTCTTTAGTTAAAGTTTTGGTTTCTTTTAAAAAACAAGAAAACTTTTTTAATAATTTAAAAACATTGTTAAAATAGTGGTTGGGAGTTATAATTTCAATTTCAACCCATGGCTCTCTGGTTTCAGAAATTTCTACAGAGGGAGGCCATAGAGCAGGAGAAGAAAGAGAAAGCACCTTTCCATTTTTTTTCTCAATTTCAAAGACCACTTGAGGAGAAGTTGCGATTAAATCCAAATTGCTTTCCAACTTTAACCTCCTTATGGTTATTTCAGCGTGCAAAGAGCCAAGAAAGCCAATTCTAAAACCTCTTCCTAAAGCCATTTGAGATTCTATTTGAAAGTTTAAAGCGGGATCATTTAACTTCAGCTTGTTCAGAGCGTCTTTTAATAATGCAAAATCATCTGCATGAGAAGGATACAAGCTTAAAAAAAGAACGCTCTCTGGCTCTTTATAGCCCTTCAGGCCTTTTTTCTCCCCTTTTGTGATGGTATCCCCCACTTTAACCAGAGAAGGGTCTTTAATCCCTGTTTTAATATATCCTATCTCACTAGAGCGCAACTGATTAGTTTCTCTTAATTCAGGATAAAAAAAACCAACTTCTTTGGCTTCAGAAAACTGGTTTTGAAAAACAAAAAAGGTTTTATCCCCTTTTTTCAGTTCTCCAGAAAAAACCCTTAAAAAAGCTATAACACCAGAAAAAGAATCATATTTTGAGTCAAATATTAAACCTTGAAAATCGCCTTTTTTCTCTTCAGCAGAAGGAATTTCTTTAATCACTTTCTCTAACAAAACTTCAACGTTATAGCCGGTTTTCCCTGAAATCTCTAAAATGTCATCTGTTTTCAAAATAGCAGCTAATTCTTTTTTGGTTGAAGAAACTTGAGAAACAGAGGCAGCATCCACTTTATTTACAACTCCAATTACTTTCAAGCCCTGTTTTTTAGCGTGCTCCAAGTTAAAAACAGTTTGAGCTTGAATGCCTTTGGTAGCGTCAACCAAAAGCACCGCTCCTTCACAGCAGGCCAATGCCCTTGATATTTCATAAGAAAAATCAATATGGCCTGGGGTATCTATTAAATTAAGGGCTTGACCTTTGTAATTCAATCTAACAGGATGCATTTTTATGGTAATCCCTTTTTCTTTTTCCAAGGTCATGGAATCCAAGAACTGATTTTTTAACTTCTTTTTGTCTATATCGCTCCCCAATTCTAAAAAACGGTCAGCTAAAGTTGACTTGCCATGATCTATATGACTTATTATGCAAAAATTCCTCATTTTCTAAACTGCTCTCTTAAAGAAAGGAAAATAGACTTCATTTCAGAGCATTTTAAAACATAACAGAAAAAGAGGTAGGATAAAAGAGCTAAAAACAAGCTAGAAAGCAATTGCAAAGAAAGACCCAAAACTGTTTCTGTTTTAAAATCAAACAATCGCAAAGAAAGAAAACCTATAATGCTCATTAAAACACTGCTTAATAATATTTTCATTAAAGAGGTTTTGAAGTTTATCTTTTTCACTTTTTTTTTCAAAAAAACTAAAAGCAAGAAAAATTGAAGCAAGCAAGACAAAGAAAGAGCCGAGGGCAAAGCTAAAATAGCAGTGTTTTGCAGGTCAGAAACTTTTAGCATTCTTTCTAAAAAATTATTGCCTGCAAAGAGGTTTACAAAAAGAAAAGCAAAAGCAATATTTAAAACCATGCTCAAAACCGCTATTTTGACTGGTGTTTTAGTGTCGTGGAAAGAATAGAAAACTCGAGATAAAAGAGGGATTAAGCAAGAAGCAAAAACAGAAACAGAGAAAATGCCCAAGGAAGCTGCTGTTAATCTGGTCACTTCCCAGCCAAAATATCCCTGCCCCAATAATCTTGTTCCGTAAATTAATCTCACTATTTGAGCCCTGAACAAAAACATTAAAAAACTCAAAGGAACAACTAAAAAAAGGACTTTAGAAAAAGAAGAAGAAACTTGCCTTAAAAACTCTTTTTTATCATTATCAGCAAAGCTGCGGGATAACTGAGGAAAAGCAGCAGTCGCAAAAGAAACGCCAACCAAACCTAAGGGAATGCTATAAAGGTCATTGGAATAAGAGAAGATAAGGATGGAGCCTGCGGCCAAAGTAGAGCCCAAAGCAGTTAAAACAATCAAATTGAGATGATGGGCTGCAGAACCAATACTCCTTGGAATCATTAAAGAGAATATCTTTCTTAAGTCCTTGCTTTTAAGGCCAACTAAAGGTTTCAAAGAAAATCCTTTTTTGAAAAAAGGAGGAAGCTGGACAATCAAGTGAAACAAAGCGCCCAAGACAACACCAAAAGCCACTCCTTTTAGCCCAAACTTGGGAGCGAAAAACAAAATCCCAAAGATAATGCCTAAATTGTATAAAACAGGAGCCAAAGCATAAGCTAAAAAAAGGTTAAAATAATGTAAAACACCAGAAATAATAGCTGAAGACCCCAAAATGATGGGACTTAAAAACATTATTCTCATTAAAGAGGCAGTTGTTTTCTGTTGTTCTAAAGAAAAACCAGGAACGCTTAATTTCACCAATTGCGGGCTTAACAAAGCTAAAGCAAAAGAAACCAAAACCAAGCTCAACCCAAAAACAGTAAAAACATTTCTAACCAAGTCCCTGCTTTTCCCTTTTTTAAAAGCAGAAGAAAAGACGGGCAAAAAAGCTGAAACAATGCCTCCAGTGATTAAAATCCCATAAACAAGGTCTGGAATTCTAAAACTGGCCAAATACATATCAACTTCAATGTTAGGAAAAATGTTGCCCAAAAAATTATTTCTTAGCATTCCCAAAACCCTGCTCAAAAAAGCAAAAACAGCTAATAAAAAAGCAGCAAAGGTTACTGTCTTGGTTTTGGAATGGAAACCCACCATATTCTTTATTCTAAACAAAAAAGTCCGAGCAGGCAATAAGCCGAATTCTGTGCCACAAAGTGGTGGCAATCATTTATCTTTGGCCAGAAATCGCTTTCTGGCTCTTTGCGAGCTACTTTTTCTCTTCAACGACTCCGGAACGCGCTGAAAAGTTTGCTCTTGCATCCAGATAAGTATTTAGCCGTTTCACCCTCAAGTTTCCTTTGAGAATCACCCCGAAGGGCTTTTTCTTCTTTGCAGAAGAAAACGTCACTGTTCGCAACTCTACTATTGCTAGCGACGGGTATTACCCGCTACCCTGCTCCTTGCTTAGCAAGGGAATGTTCGGACTTTCCTCCCTCTTAAAAAAGAGAGCGATTGCCTTGACTGCTCGAACAGAAATATTATATCACAAAAAAGAAAAAAAACAATATCAGGAAACAGCTCTAGTGTCTTTAACTGATTCTCCTCTGAAAATTATTCCCAGTATAAGCCCTTTTATGAGCAATGGAACTAAGAATTTAAGATTGAATAGGCATACTGTAAGAAGGTTATTATAGTGCATATTTGAAGCTAAATAGGCACTATTTGATAACATGGTCAAAAAGTGGCCTACCAACCACACTATTAAACCATACCAAAGTCCCTTTCTTATGCCAGCGCCTGGAATCCCCTTATAGATTTTCGCGAATATAAAAACAAGGATCAAAGCTTCTATAAAGAAAACAAGCAGAGCGCTTCCTGCTGTTAGCGCTTGTAGAGGCTCCTCTACTAATCTCATCCGTTCAAAAAATAAAGAAATCAGGACAGACACTATCCATATAAAAATGACAGAAATCAAGATTCTTTTTGATTGCATAACTCTTCTCTGAATAACGACCTTTAAAAAAGCTTTTGAGACCTTTTTTCAGCATCAAGAGCTTCATTCACCAACCTGTCTGCTTCTTTATTGTCTCTTCTGGGAATCAAGTTGATTTCTAAATTAGGAAAATCAACTTTTAAGTTCCAAGCAGTTAAAAAGAGTTCTTTTATATTGTCTTCCTTTACCTTATACTCGCCTTTCATCTGTTTTACCAAAAGCTGGGAGTCAGAAAGTATTTCAATATTCATTTTCTTCACTTTTTCTTTTCCATGCAATGCTTTCATTTTCTTTAAAGCAAAAATCAAGGCCTTGTATTCAGCTTCGTTGTTAGTTCCTTTGCCTAAAAATTGAGAATATGTTTTCCCGGACTCAAGAAAATAAACACCGAAAGCTGAAGGTCCGGGATTACCTCTTGAACCCCCATCTATTTTTATTGTTCTTTTCATAAAATCATTCCTCTTGAAATAAATAAAATAATAGCAAGAAAAACAGAAAAGAAAAGTAGGGCTAAAAGCCACTTTTTCTGGCTGGCTTTTTTCTCTATTTGTTTGCGCTTTACTAAAACAGCAATTAGATTTACAAAAGAAAAGAAAAGCAGGATAGGCATAATAATAAAAAGCTCAAATCCTGCCATATCAGAATACCACCCATGAATAGCTGTTCTTAGATAAATACTAAACCAATAAGATAAAAAGAATAATCCATTAAAGACAATATTAAGCAAAAGCCAGTTCAATATACAAGTACCTATCTTTTCTCCAGCAAAAAGAAGATTTAGTCTGAAAAAAGAAAAGAGAGAAAATCCCATAATGAAAATAAAGAACAAGAAGTAGGAGTGATGCTTTGTGATGGAAAATAAAGGGTAGAGCAAAAAAACAAAGCTTAAAACAGAAAAAGTGATTTTTTGTTTCATAGATTTTTAAAATACTCTTCTAAACATTTTTTAAATTCATCAATATTCTCATTTTTCAAGGAAAAACCAGCAGCTGGCGGATGCCCTCCATACATTAAAAGCAAATGAGCGCAGGAATTTAAGGCCTGAACAGCATCCATGCCTTTTGGCATCCGAACAGAACCCCGGCTTTTGTGCGAATTAAGCTTAAAGATAAAGCATGGCTTTTTTACCCTGTTGCACACTCTGGAAGCTATAGCTCCGGTTAAAACCTGGCTTAAGCTTTCATCGCCTTCAAACACAATTAAATCCTCTTCTTTTACAGTGCTTAAAATACCACCTGCTCTCTCTCTTATCTCTTTTCTTCTCTGCTCTGAATCCAAAATTAGCTTCCTTGCTAATTCTTTTGCTCTGGCAATATCCTTAGAACTTAAAAGAAGATAAGTTTGTGTTAAATGATTCTCTATTTCTGTGATGTTTAAAATCCCAACCAAATTAGACAAAAATTTCCTGGGCGAATCCTCTTCTTTTTTAACTTCTTCTAAAAGTGCTTTAAATCCGACTCTAAATGAAGAAAAAATTGTCTCAGCAGCGCTTCCAACAACTATTGCATTTACGTCTTGCTCTGGCATCATATCAGCTATAACTCCCAAGCCAGCAAGCTCCATAAAGCTTTTTTCTAATTCTTTTGACATTTTGGGAAGCATTTCTTTGGCTAAAAGAAAGCAGAGAGCGCAAGCAGCAAACTTTTTAAAAGGATAATCGTCTCCTTTTTGCTTGGGGTCTACAATTAAAGCTGCAGAAGGCACTTTTCCCAAAACCTCATGGTGGTCTATAACAATATTTTCGAATCCTAACTTTTTTGTTTGTTTTAATTCTTCAAAATTAGCAATGCCAGCATCCAAAATTATTAAAAGTCCTGGAGCGTAGTTCTTTAAATGCTCCAAACCATGCTCGTTCAAACTATAGCCCTCTTTTTCCCTGTCAGGAAAATATTTCAAAGCCACTTTCCCCGAAAGATTCTGTATTGCTTCTTCAACAATAATCAAAGAGGTGGCTCCATCTAAGTCCCCATCAGCAAAAAGAACTATTGTTTCTTTCTTTTTAACCGCCTTTGCAATTCTTTTGGCTGCTTTTTTTAAATTCTTAACTTCCATATCATTTCAAGGCCTCAATACCAGGCAGTTTTTGTCCAGCCAAAAAAGCTAAAGCAGCAGAACCGCCAGTAGATAAAAAAGAAAAGCTCTGCTCTTTTGAATGCTTTCTAATAAAAGCAATGGTATCCCCTCCTCCAGCCACTTTTAAAGCCCTTTTATTATCAACAATAGCTTGCATTACTTTCTCTGTTCCAAGAGAGAATTTTTCTTCCTCTACTTTGCCTAAGACGCCAGACCAAAATATAGTTTTGGATTCCTTAATAATGTCGCTGAAAGCTTCTCTTGTTTCTGCGCCTATGTCCAGAATATCCTCTTCTTTTCTAACACTGGCAGGGCCTGCTTCTCTAATTACTTCTCCTGAAACAGCAACTACATCAAAAGGCAAATGCATTCTAGGATCAGTCAAGCTAAAACCAGATGTTACTTCTTTTATCCTGCCGTTAAAAATATGCCTTCCAATACAAATCCCTTTTAAAGATAAAATAACATTGGCAATTTGGCCCCCTAAAAGAACATGGTCAGCTTTTTTTAAAAAACGTTTGACAGCCGGCATTTTGGATTCTACTTTAGAACCACCAATAATAACAGCATAGGGTTTTTTAGGGTTTTGGTTCAATTGGGAAAGAAATTTCAGCTCTTCTTCAAAATCAAAACCAATGCAATGAGGCATTACTCGTGGCAAAGAAACAACAGAAGCATGATTTCTATGAGAAACACTAAATGCCTCTCCAACATAAGAAGAACCAAGCTTTTTTAATTCTTGGACAAACTCCTTGTCATTTGCTTCTTCCCCTTTTTCAAATCTTAAGTTCTCCAAGAGAAGAACTTCTCCTTTTTTTAGTTGCTGCGCGGCTTTTTGAGCTCTTTTGCCACAGCACTTCGCTCTAAAAACGACTTTAGAGTTTAAAAGCTCAGAAAGCTTTAATCCTATAGACCTTAAAGAGCAGGACTTTTTCTTTCTTTTGGGTCTGCCTAAATGGCTTAAAATTACTATTTGAGCTCCCTGCTTTTTTAAATGGTTAATGGTTTTTAAGCTTCTTTTTATCTTAAAATCATCTAAAACCTTCCCTCTTTTCAAAGGAACATTAAAATCACATCTTATTATCACTCTTTTCCCTTTAAAATTAAAGTCCTTTACGGTTTTTAGCATATTAATCAAACTTTACTGTCTGATTTGGCTTTATTTCCCCTTTGTCCTTTTTTAACGACTCTCTCAAGGCCTGTTTGAGTTTTTCTTTATCTAATGCTTCTCTTTGCTTTTTTTTAGAAAAAGGAATGGGTTTTTTGAGCAACAACTCTTCTAAAGAAAATCCTTTTTTTTCTTCTTGTTTTTCTTCTTTTTCAGCTCCTTTTTCCTCTTTCTTTTTTAAGCAGGATTTGCAGTAGACAGGTCTTCCTGGTTCTGGTTTAAAGGGCACCCTGGTCCATTTTCCACACTCTTTGCAGCGCACTTCAAAAAGCTCGACTTCCTTTTTTTTCTTTTCTTTTTTCTCTGTGGCAAAACTTCCTGTCCATTTAGCTATTCTCTCTTCCACTTCTTTCCTGGATTGAGCATATTGCTTTCTTGAATGCTCAATAATTTTTTCTCTGTATGACTCTTTGTTTGGCTCAAAAGGAGGTAAGGTGGAGGCAGAAAAGGGATTGCCAGCCACACCGTCAACCATTAATTTCAAATAAACATTATACTTTGGCAAATTAACTAAATCCTGAACTGTAAATTCTGGTAAAAACTCTTTTTCCAAAAATTCAGCGTCTTCAGCTCCAATCCTAAAGCAAATCAAAGTCCCAACGTTCCCAAAAACAGCATCTCTCACCGTTTCTTCCATTTGAGTAATATATTGATGCCCTAAAGTTAAATCAAGCCGATATTTTCTCGCTTCAGACAAAATGTTGGCAAATGATTCTGTGGCAAAGTTCTGGAACTCATCAACATACAAAAAGAAATCATTTCTTTTTGCTTCTGGAATATCAACCCTGGACATAGCAGCAAGCTGGAGTTTGGTCACAAAAAGACCACCCAAAAGTTTGCTTGAATCCTCCCCTATTCTTCCTTTAGAGAGGTTGCAAATAATAATCTTGCCAGCATCCATTAATTCCCTCATATCTAAAGTGGATTCTCTCTGCCCAATAATATTTCTGATTAAAGGAGCTGAAATGAACTGACCAATTTTATTCTGAATAGCGGCTGTAGCTTCAACCTCATACCTTTGAGTGTATCTTGAAAACTCCTGCTCCCAGAAGGCCTTAACAACAGGGTCTGTTATTCCTTCAACAACCTTGGCTCGATAATCAACATCAACCAGCATCCTGTTTATGCCCAATAAAGTGGTTGTTGGATGCTCTAACAGGGCTAAAATAGCATTGTGGAGAATATATTCCATTCTGGCTGACCAAACATCAGGCCATATTTTTTTAAAAACCCCCATTAGACCAGAAGCCACCAAATGCCTGTATTCAACATCAACTTTTTCCATCACATTAAAACTAATTGGAAAATCCCTGTCAGCAGGATTAAAATAGACAACATCCTTAATTCTTTCTTTGGGCACAAAGTCCAAAAGTCCTTCAGCCACCTCGCCATGAGGGTCTACAAAACCAATGCCCCTCCCCTGTTGAATGTCTTGGATAGCCATGTTCATCATTAATTGACTCTTTCCCATGCCGGTCTTCCCAATAACATAAACATGCCTTCTCCTGTCATCAACCTTAATCCCGAACTTCCTCTGCTCGTTCCTAAAATTAGTTTTGCCAAAAAAATTAATCTCCATAAATTATTCTTCAATAGGCAGAGAAGGGGGAGGGCCTCCTTTTTTAGATTCTATTCTGGTAAAGCTTGGAGTCGGAGCTCCCACTTTGCTCGGGAAATGAAAAATAGTGGCTATTTCTTCAGGGTTGAAAATATTAGTGCCACCTGACCAAGGATAAAAAGGCGTTTGTCTTTTAAAATATCTTCTTATCATTCTCTTTTTTTTCATATACAAAGCCCTTTCACGGAGAGGATAAGGAGGAACAACTTTCGTGGTTCTGTAAGGCTTAAAACCGTTCAAGTTCAAAGTGGAAAGGGCAACAGAAAAGTTTAAAATAAGTTTTAAATGGGCTTTAAAAAAAACGTCTTTTTTACCTAAATAAATCATGCGCATGTTGGTAATAAAACCAGCCTTGCTCAATTTCCTTTCAATGGCTTGCACCACTTCTCTTTCCCCAGGACTTAATCTCATTTCAGGAGGATACATTTCTTGTTTTTCTTCCTTTTTTTGATAAGGCATCATGCCAAAAGCCACAACATCAACTGCTGATTCTGTAATTGATTTTTCTTTTGGTTGTTTTGGTCTTTTTAAAAGATCATTTAAGTGCTCCTGGCACTCTTTTTGCCAAGGATGTTCTGCTGCTGTTGTTGGTGTTAATCTTAATTGGAGCCAGAGCTGTTCTCCTTTTTTTAATCTTGACATTCCTTCAACTAAAACAGCTAAAGGATCTATTCTTTTTTCTTCTGCCACTTCCTGGGTTGGCTCAAAAAACTCATAAGTTCTAATGGGATAGCAGTCAGGATGATCTTTTTTAGTTAATTTAAAGTCAGCCCCCCACAAGTCCCACTCCTGGTTAGGAATGTCTTGAGGCACATTCTTTGTATAATCTTCAACTTCTATCACTTCAACTTCAGGATATTGAGAATAAATAGCAGATTCAAAATTATGCCTTAAACCAGTAGGAAGCCTTACAAAAAAATGAACATTACCATCAATCCCAGCAATTTCCAAGAAAAAAGGCAAAAGAAACTTGCCTTCCCACCATTTTTCTTTAAAATCAGCAGGGTCATACAAGCTCCAAAAGTTAGTGACAACAGCCTCCATGGCTTTTATGGGACGCTCTATATCTTTTGGAATCTTTAACTCCAGAATTACCCATTGAATCTTCGCCCAAAAAGCATTCTGTTTGTACCAAAGGTATAGATTCTTTAAAAGAAAAAAAAGAATGATAGGCAAAGGAACCCACCACCAGGTTTTCATAAATTCCCAAATTATAACTCCTATGGCTATTAAAACAGGGATAATTTCCATTAACAAATTGTATAATAAAAACCTAATCTCTTCAAGCCATTCTCACTTGATATTTTCCTTCGCTGTCTTTGCTGAAACAGCTTTTGTCAGCTAAATTCAAACAAACAGTGTTGTCTTTGACTAATCTCTGCTTTTTTACTTCTTCTAAAACCTGTTCTTTGCTCAAAGGCCCTTTTTGCTCCAGCACTTTAGAAATAACTTCTTTAACAGTGCCGCTTTCATAACCCCATTCTTTTAAAGCATAAGTGCCTCTTCCAACCAAAACAAACCTTGGGTCTCTGATTAACTCATTGTGAACGGTTTGGGGCAACACTTCTTTCTGACAAATATCATTAGAGCAAAAAGCTATCTTTCTGAAGTGCAAAGGTTTTTCTTCTCTTTTCAAAACAAGATATGCTGTGTCTTTCACTCCTTTTGGCTTTATTTCAGCCCAAGAACTCAACCCATACTTTCCTAAAGGCCCTTTTTCAATCTCTTTTGTTATTTCAAGAGAGGACTTGAACAAAGGACCAGAACTTAACTTAAACAAAACCTCTCCAGGAAGAGGATTATGCCTCTTTTTAAGCTCTTTTTTAGCTAAAATAACATTCTGCTTTATCTTCTCTTTTATTTCCTTTTCTGTTGCCCAGAAAGAATAGAAATCATTGTCTTCTTTAAAATAAAAGAAATTACCTGCTGTTAAAATCATTTTCAAGAAAAACTCATTTTCTTTAGAAGACAAATCCTTGAACATTAAGTTTTCCCTTTTTGCTCCACCCTTTTCTTTAAGATAAGAAGCGATTTTTATAAAAACGGGATTTGGGGTTTTCTTTTTCAAGTTCTCTAAGCCCTCTTTTTCAATTTGCCTTACTCTTTCTCTGGTAATGCCAAAATCACTCCCTATTTTCTGGAGAGTTTCTGTCTTCTCAGAAGCAAGCCCAAATCTTCTTTCCAAAACCCTTGCTTGTCTTTCTGACAATGTTTTTAATAAATTTTCACAAACTTTTCTATAATCCATATTCTTATATTTAATCATATTTTCCTTGATTTGTCAATGTGGAAAACCCACTTTAGCGTCACATTACTTCAGCTTTCCACCCCCAAATAATGCCCATGATGTAAACACCAAAAATATAGCATAGCACCATACATCCCCCCAGGATAATACAGAATAAAGCCATACTTTTTCCTCTAAGCCCTCCATTATTTCTTATAGCAATTAAAGCCAATATTCCGAGAATAATTGTTAGAAAAAGAAGTAAATACAAATGCAAGGGAAAACCCATAAATCCAACCACAAGAAGACCGAGAATAAAAGATAAAATAGGAGAACCATATATTTGAAATACAGTTATACCTCTTACCCACAGCAAATGCGGGACCAAAATCATCAAGCTCAAGAGGGCGCACACCAAAGATGCTATTGCTAATTTAGAAAAACTTTTCTTTTGTTGGGTTCTGTAATCCTCCATTTCTTTATAAAAAACTAAACTCGATTTAAAAGACTTTTATCCTACTTTCTTTTCCTGAAATTATAATAAGTTGCTAACAAAGGAGTGGCTAAAAACAAAGAAGAATAAGTTCCAAGAGCAATGCCTAAAATTAGAGCTAAAGAGAAAAACCTTAAAGTGGCGCCTCCAAAAAGGAAAATGCTGAAAAGAGCAATTAAAGTGGTTAAAGAGGTGTTTAAAGACCTTGTAATGCTCTGTTTTAAGCTCTGGTCTATTGTTTCTTTAAAATCAGTTGTCTTTAATTTTCTTAAATTCTCCCTTACCCTGTCAAAAACAACGACAGAATCATTAATAGAATAGCCAAAAACTGTTAAAAAGGCGGTAATAATGGGAATTGTAATTTCAACACCATAATATCTTCCCAAAACAGCAAAAACACCAAGCGGAATTAAAACATCGTGGAACAAGGCAATTAAGCTTGTCAATCCATAAATGTATGACTTAACCGGTCTTGATATTTTCCTAAAAGAAAAAGCAATGTAAAGTAAAATGCAAAGCAAGGCCAAAGAAACAACAATTTTCGTTCTTGATTTCAATTCCTGCCCAATAGCAGGCCCAATACTCTCAAAGCTTTCAGAGCCCTCTTTAATATCTCCTAACTGGTTTAATTTTTCTAAAATAGATTGATGAGTTTCTTCTGAGATTTCTTTGGTTTTTAAAACTAAAATATTTTCCCCTCTCCTTTGTAAAGAAACCTCTTCTAAGTCCTTTAAGGCCTCTCTTACTGTCTCAAGGGCAGGAACCTCCTCATATTCAACTTCAAGAATACTCCCTCCTTTAAAATCAATGCCCAAGTTCAAACCAAAAGCTAAAATACTGATTATAGACAACAAAGAGAGAAGCCCAGAAAGAGTGTAAAAGATTTTTCTTTTCTCTATAAACATATTATTTCACTAAAGTTTTTAAAAATGATTTAGTCACATACATAGCAGAAAACATTGAAGTTAAAATACCAAGGCCTAAAGTAAAAGCAAACCCCTTAACAAAACTGGTTCCAAAACCAAACATAATCAAAGCCACAATTAAAGTAGTCAAATTAGCGTCCCTGATAGAAGGCCAAGCTCTTTTAAATCCACCTGCAATGCTCTTTTTCAAATCTTCCCCCTTTTTCCTTTCTTCTTTTATTCTCTCGAAAATAAGGATGTTAGCATCAACTGCCATGCCAATAGAAAGGATAGCGCCTCCAATTCCAGCTAAAGTTAGGGTCACAGGAATAAACTTAAAGAGCATGAGCAAAATTAAAGCGTAAAGCCCTAAAGACAAAGACGCAAAAACACCCCACCATCTGTAAAAGACGAGCATGAAAAGAACAATAGCTAAAATGCCAAAAATGCCAGCTCTTAAGGACCTTTGTAAAGAAACAAAACCTAAAGTGGGGCCAATCGTGGTTTGGGAAATTAAGCTAATGGGAACAGGCAAAGCGCCAGCATTCAAGTTCCTGACTAATTCTTTTGCCTCATCCAAAGTAAAGTCCCCTGTTATTTGAGCATTGCCCGAAGGAATAGCTTCTCTAATAACAGGAGCTGAAATTAAAACATTATCAATGTAAATGGCTAATCTCTTTCCAACATTCTCTTCTGTTAATTTTTTAAAAATATCTTTGCCTTCAGAGTCAAACTGCAATAAAACCTGAACCTCCATGGTTCTTTGGTCAAGCCCTAAACTAGCTTCTTTTAAATATCTTCCTGTCAAAGAAGTTGGTTCAAAATAAGGGTCTTGCATTTCAAGCTTTTCTTTTTCCAGTTTCTCTGCTCCTGTTAAGTTTTCTTTATTATTTAATTCCTCCAACCTTGTTAAAATATCCTCTTCTCTTTCTTTTCTAAACTCTAAAAAAGGAGTTTTCCCTATCATTTTTATCGCTTCTTTTACATCTTTTACCCCCGGCAAATCAACTATTAACCTATAGTCCCCTTTTACTTCCTGGACTAAAACAATCGGCTCTGAAACACCAAACATATTAACTCTTCTTTCTATCACATCTCTCAAACCTTCCATTGCCTCTGATTTATCTTCAATTTTTTCCAAGTCAGCTTGATAAACCAAATGAGTGCCGCCTAACAAGTCCAAGCCCAGTTTAAAAGGTCTCTCTGGGAAACGAGGCAGTTCTTTTATCAAAGGAACATAATCCATTCCCTTGTTTACATATTTTGGAAAAACTAAATTAAAAACAAAAAAACCAATCACTAGGACAATGATTAAATTCAGCCATTTTTTCTCTCGCATATTCATTACAATACCAGAGAATTCCTTTTTTGGCAATACTCACCGACCCTTATTCCCATTGTCTTAGACTAAAGATTATGATAAAATTATAGAGATATGGAAAATCTACTTGACAAAGGTTTTTATTCTAGTAAAATAAAGATAATTAATTCCACTGCCTTCCCTTGCTTCGTCAAGTGACGGCAGTTTTTTTATGCGCAAAAAAGCGTTAGTTTTTATTGACGGTGGCAACTTTTACTTCAGGCTAAGAGAATTAATCTCTAAGCTTGATAAAAAATACAGCTTGCTTGAATTTAATTTTAGAGAATTTTCCAAGTGCTTGTACTTCTTCAATACGTAGGCACTGCAAAAAAACAGTCTTTCGGGCTCACAAAAACATCTGATGACACAAGGCTTTTAAGACCACAAGAAATAAAGCTGTTTCTCCCACGGTCCCTAATTTAGAACACTCCTTAAGTTTAATTCCCTCTGGTCAAGCTCAATTTAAAAATAGTTCTGGCTATTTGAAAATTAATTGAGTCCCAAAGATTCTGAAACATTTTATGTCCCTCTGTCTTGTATTCTATTAAAGGGTCCTTGCCACCATATGCTCTTAACCTCACAGAATCTTTCAAATGGTCCAAAGAAACCAAGTGCTCTGTCCAAAAATCATCAATGCTCTTTAAAACGACAAATCTTAATAAATTTTCAAAGTTTTCCTCTTTTTGTTTCTGCTCCATTAAAGAAAGGACAATCTTAAAAACATAATCCAAGGCCTGTTCTTCGTTTAAATCTTTCATTTTTAAAAAGGCCTCTTCTGGCAAAGGAACGATTGCTTTGATTTCTTCTATTTCCCCCCCCTTTATAACCCCCTCTATTTCTGTTTTAATAATATCTAAAACATACTTTTTTAAAGATTCGGTATTTTTTTCTAAGATATCATTTCTTTGAGCGTAGATTTTGTTTCTTTGTTTGGAAATAACATCATCATATTCCAAAACATGCTTTCTGACATCAAAGTTCAAGCCCTCAACTTTGGTCTGAGCTTTTTCAATAGCAGAAGATATCATTTTAGAAGCAATCGGTTCGTCTTCTTTCAGTTTCATCATACTCATAACTGACTTAATTCTTTCTCCCCCAAATATCCTTAATAGCTCATCCTCTAAAGAAACAAAGAATCTGGAACTTCCCGGATCCCCTTGTCTGCCTGCTCTTCCTCTTAATTGGTTGTCTATTCTTCTTGCTTCATGACGTTCTGTTCCCAAAACAAACAACCCCCCTGAATCTTTTACTTTTTCTGATTCTTCTGGAGGATTGCCGCCCAAAACAATATCAACCCCTCTTCCTGCCATATTGGTAGCTAAAGTGACACTGCCTTTTTTCCCAGCTTGAGCTATTATCTCCCCTTCTCTCTGGTGATTTTTAGCATTCAAAACCTCGTGTTTCACCCCTTCCATGTCTAATAACTTGCTTAAGTGCTCGTTTTTTTCAACAGACCTTGTGCCTATCAGAACTGGCTGTCCCAGCTCATTTCTTTTTTTAACTTCTTTTGCAACCGCCTTAAACTTGCCTTTTTCTGTCTGATAAATTAAGTCCGGCAAATCTTTCCTTGCCATTAGCTCGTTAGTAGGAATGGAAACAACATCAAGACCATAAACCTTGTCAAACTCTTCTGCTGCAGAAAGAGCGGTCCCGGTCATCCCAGCTAATTTCTGATACATTCTAAAATAGTTTTGAAAAGTAATGGTAGCTAAAGTTTTTGATTCTGGTTGAACTGGAACTCCTTCTTTAGCTTCAATTGCCTGGTGCAATCCTCCAGAATAACGTCTTCCTGGCATTAATCTTCCGGTAAACTCATCAATAATAATCACTTGACCTTGTTTCACAATATAATGAATGTCTTTTTTAAAAAAAACTTGAGCTCTCAAAGATTGTTCTAAATAATGGAGAAACTTAAATCCTTTTTCTTCATAAATGTTTTCTATTCCTAATATTTTTTCAATATGTTCTATTCCTTTTTCATTCAAAAAAACAGCTTTCATTTTTTCATCCAATTCATAATCTGATTCTTGCAATCTCGGTATAATTTTAGAAAACTCTTTGTAAAGTTTCGAGGATTCATAATCAGGCTGTGAAATAATTAAAGGAGTTCGGGACTCATCTATTAACACAGAATCAATTTCATCAATCAAAGCAAAATGAAAACCTCTTTGCACTCTCTGACTTAAATCAAAAACCATGTTATCTCTCAAATAGTCAAACCCAAATTCATTGTTAGTCCCATAAGTGATATCAGCTTCATAGGCCTGTTTTCTTTCAACTGGCTTTAAATAGTCCTCAACAACATGAAAGCCGCCCAAAAGGTCTCTTTCTCTGTCTTTTTCTTCTTGAGGCGTGTAAACAAAAGCAGCATCATGAACAATGCAACCAACACTCAGGCCCAGAGCATGATAAATCTGCCCCATCCAAACAGCATCTCTTTTGGCTAAATAATCATTAACAGTAATAACATGCGCTCCTTTGTGAGATAAAGCATTAAGATAAATCGGTAAAGTAGAAGCTAAAGTTTTTCCTTCTCCTGTTTTCATTTCAGCTATTTTCCCTTCATGCAAAGCAATTCCACCCATTAGCTGAACATCATAATGACGTTGATTTAGTTTCCTTTTAGAGGCCTCTCTTACTAAAGCAAAGCCCTGTTTTAAATCATTCTCTTTTAAAGAAAGGGAATGTTTTTTTAATTGTTCATCTGAAAAACCTTCAAACTTCTTTTCCAAACCATTAATTTCATCAACTAAAAGCTTCAATTTCTTGAGGTATTTCTCATTAGGGTCAGAAAATATTTTAGATAAAAAAGACATATATTCAATATATATTAACTAAAACCCTTTTTCAAACCAAAAACCCTTTCTTAAAAGGGCTTTTGGCGAAAAATCTATTTTTTCTTTTTCTTTTTTGCCTTTTTCTTTGCCATCGGTTTTCAGTTTCTAATTAAAGGACAGTCGACTTTGCCATTTTCCCCCTTTAAGGCAAAGGCCAAATGGCAGCTGGAAGCCACTTCTGCCCCGTTTACTTATTATTCCATTACAAAAAAGAAAGTCAATTGTGAATAAGTTGAACTTCTTCTTCGAGGGTAATGTTTAGCTTTTTTTTAACTTCTTTTTTAGCTAAGTCAATTAAACTTTTAACATCAGAATAAGTTGCCCCGCCCAAATTAACAATAAAATTGCAATGAAGAGGAGAAATTTGCGCTCCCCCTATTCTCTTGCCTTTCAAGCCGGCTTTTTCAATGGCCTCGCCTGCTGAAATTTTAAAAGGATTTTTAAAAACAGAGCCAGCTGAGGGAAAATCAGGATGATGTTCTTTTCTGTAATTTAAAACTCTTTCAATTTCTTTTTCTATTTCTTTTTTCGCTTTTTTCTCTAATTTTAAAACACAAGATAAAATAATTAAGTTTTTGTTCTTTTTAAAAATACTTTCTTTGTACCCAAACTCGCATTCTTTAAAGGGAAATTCTTTAATTTTTAAATCATCAGCATCAAGAGCTTTAACTTGTTCTGTAATATCTGCCATATTAGCTCCAAAAGCGCCAGCATTCATACACAAAGCTCCACCCAAAGTAGCTTTTGGTATTCCAGAAGACCATTCCAGCCCTGAAAGACCTTTTTCTTTACAAATTCTTCCTAGTTCAGAGAGAAAAACACCGCTTTCAGCTTTAACAATCTCCCCTTTCATTTCTACTTTAGAAAAATTCAATTTAATAACCAAGCCCTTAAATCCCTTATCAGAAATAAGGAGGTTGCTCCCTCCGCCCAAAACAAAAAAAGGAACCTTTTTTTCTTTGGCCCATTTTAGAGCTTCAGTCACCTCGTTCTTATTCTTTGCTTCAATAAAATAGCGAGCTTTACCACCTATTTTAAAGGTGGTCAATTCTTTCAAAGAAATGTTTTCTTTCATATCCTCAAAATAGGCCGGGAGGGTTTAACCTCCTCTAAGTATTAGTGAGGGCCAGCTCCCGACCCAGTTTCATCTTAACAAAAAAAAACATAAAGCAAAAGACCTCTCCAAAGGAGATGCCTTTTGCCTACTTAGAGAACTGACGTCCTCACTTAAAACAATATTAACAAAAAAACCTTGTTCTGTCAAGGGATATTGGTAATCTACACACACATTTGGCGGTTTTCCAGAGGATGGTAATATCCTCTAATGTGTGTAAATATGCCAAAAACAATTAAAGAAGAAAGGTTAAGATGGGTTCTTCCAATAGCTAACAAAG